>Ga0180438_10000151_pt1 | contig 147730 bp, 95 predicted proteins | sample SS_ome_12_FD_132455 | JGI IMG/M metagenome (GOLD analysis project Ga0180438, IMG submission 132455) | Hypersaline lake sediment archaeal communities from the Salton Sea, California, USA - SS_3_D_2 metaG | ecosystem: Environmental > Aquatic > Non-marine Saline and Alkaline > Hypersaline >... | reverse complement strand
TCCTATTTCTACGATAGAGCTGGCATTGAGACAATACATCCAAACCGGAAAATTACCACCGCTTCCGTCAAGAGTGGCACTTGAGTGAGATGTTACGAAAAAACAAAGCCAATTTGTGCCGGGACTTAAAAATGTAAGCTCTTATATGAAAGGAGTTTATGGCAATAATCTGCCTTGCGGGCTGCGAAAAAACAAAGTCAAAAACTGGCAATGCCACCAGTTTTAACTGGTGGTTATTTACTATCTTCTTGTCCGTCATGAACTTCCATATTTGAATGGTTCTTGAAAAGTGAACGTAAGCCCTCACGAATGATTTTATGATCATTAGCTAATAGGATTTTTATTTTGTCGTCTCTACCCATAGTTTTTGGCCCCATCCACAGCTTTAATGGCGGAAATAATTTCCCCTGCCCCACAACCTTTCAGTAAGAAACCCGATGCACCTGCTTCAAGCATCCTTCTTGTCGTGTTCTTTTCTGAACACGATGTAAAGGCTATCACTTTGACATTTGGAAACACAGTTGTAATCCATCGGGTAGCCTCGACACCATCCATTACCGGCATCCTGATATCCATAATAATAATGTCCGGTAGGAGTTTGTGCATGAGTTCCAAGGCTATTCTGCCATCTTCAGCCTCGCCGACCACTTCTACTCCAGGAACCGTTTCCAGCAATCTCCGCATGGATTTCCGGATCGACTCATAGTCATCAACTAATAATGTTCGTATTGACAAAGCACTATTCCTAAATTACTGGCCTTTCACATAGATTCCAGTATTGGGCAATCGTTTTGATTGTTTCTAAAAGCTCTTCATATTCAGAAGTTTTTATCATGTAACCGGCAGCACCGAGTTCGAAGCTCCGTGCTATGTCATCTTGTTGGCTCGATGCAGTCAGCAATACGACCGGGATTGTTTTCAATGTCTCGTCAGATTTGATGGCCTCCAGAAATTCCACCCCCGTTATTCCTGACAGGTCCAAATTCAAAAGAATAAGCCACGGCTTTTCTCTATTTTGTTGCCGTAAATGAACCAATGCATCATTGCCATCTGTAAAGTGGATACATGGGTCCCTGACATTAAGAGCCTCAAATGCACGCTCAACGGTCTTGGCTTGCACAGGATCATTTTCAACTAATAGTATCGGTCTCGACTCTTTCATCACACTTTGGTTTCTTACAATAAATCACGTTTCGGAACCTGCTCATATACGAAGGCCAACGACCTACTCCGCCCCCAGTTACAACGGTCAGCTCTGAGAATCCATTCTCCTTGTCATTCTTGTCAAAGTAGTAGGTCGATGACCTCAACAAATTAATCGATACCTTTATTTTCGGCGAGTTGGTCTGTTTAGTACAGAAGTGTATTCCTCAATCCGAAGCAGGAAATTCCTTGACTTGATAGCAATAAACCTTGCTGTTTTATGTATGCAAGCCTGAGCTACTTGCTGTGAATGCGGTTTTCGACAGGGCAGTTTTTAGAAAGGACAGTAACAAACTCAGCCGAACATGCTCGGAGTTCAGGCAATATCCATTAGAACTCCAGCGAAGTCAATCCCTCGCGAATGGCGTATTTTGTTAACTCAGCAACACCGGAAAAACCGAGCTTGTTCATAATCTGGCGGCGGTTCGAGTCTGCCGTCTTGGGGCTTATGTGTAGTATGAGCGCAATTTCTTTGATTGACTTGCCCTCGGCCACAAGTTGCACTATTTGGCGTTCCCGGCTTGTAAGTTTTATTGTCTTGACAGACTCGCCTTCAGTTGACTTACTTACATAGTCGTCGATAACTACATCTGTTATTCGAGGACTCAGATATCGTCCGCCTTTAGCCACTGTTTCCAAAGCTCTAAGCATTTCATCAAAGAGGTTGGATTTGAGCACGTATGCAGAGGCGCCTGCCTCGAGTGTTTCTTTAACAATGTGCCTGTCAGAGTGCATCGACAAAATTACTACCTTGATATTTGGGTTGTGTTGAAGAATAAGGCGTGTGGCCTCAATCCCGTTCAAATTGGGCATACTCATATCCATAATTACCATGTCCGGCGTAAGTTGTTCTGCCAGATCGACTGCTACCTGCCCGTCCTGGCCTTCACCAACAACTTCCATGTCAGACTGATTTTGCAGTAAAGATTTCAAACCTTCTCTAACAATCCCGTGATCGTCCACAATGATAATTCTCATGGCGACATCTCCTTCTATTAGGTTACTGCATCTGATATGACAGCAACAGTCATAGTGACGCAAGTTCCACTTTTTGGCCTGGATTCGATTTCGAAGTTTCCGCCAAAATACTCCAATCTCTCCCTGATATTGAAAAGTCCGAAGCCTCCTCGCTCCATCGCATGCGGCCCGATTTTAGCCGGATCAAATCCAACACCATCGTCTTTCACGACAATTCGCAGCTTGTCTTCGGAATTCGAAACTTCTACTTCAACTGTGCTTGCATTCGCATGCTTGATAACGTTGGCTAATAGTTCTCGAACAGCCTGGAATAGAACAACTTTAATGTCCTCACCAAGATTTGACGGCGGTCCCTCAGAAGTGAATTTGCACTCGATTCCAAATTCATTCTGAACTCGTTCAGTCAGGTACGATTCTACAGCAGCCTCCAGGCCGACCTGATACAGTACAGGATTGCCGAGTTCAAAAGTCAAAGATCGTGCATCTGCTACTATCTGACTCATCAATTCACATTGTTTCTCCAGCGATACCGATACATCAGCATCTTTAATTGATGCCTGAAGTGTTTGCAAACTAAATTTCGCCATAGCCAGTTTTTGTGCTATATCGTCATGTATGCCGGTCGCTATGCGTCGTCGTTCTCGCTCTTCTGCAAGTGACAATTCAGAAGCAAGTGATTTAAGCTGTCTCTGGTAATCTTTAATTTGTTTCTCTGCCTTCCTTTGTTCTGTGATGTCTTCGGCCGAAAACACGAGAATGTCCTTTCCGGGAACACCGAGCAGGGCTCCATGGTATCTCAGCGTGCGTATTTCCCCATATTTCGTACGGATGTCTGCTACATAGTTTTGCAATCTCCCATTTTGCTTAACAAGACGTAATGCTTTATCTATACCGTCAGGCTCGACCATTATATTGAGTTCATCAAAGCTGGTGCCTATGACTTCCTCTGTACTGTAGCCTGTGACGTGTGTGAATGCATCGTTCACAAGAAGCCGTCGTCGTTCATCCATATCAAATATGCCCATTAAGTTAGGACTGGCCTGGAATGCCTTGGTCAGTCGTTCCTGACTTTCACGCAATTTATCTTCCGCCAGCTTACGCTCGGTAATATCGCGAATCGCGGTTAATCTCATTGTCCGTCCCTGGTATTCTATGTTACATCCATGAACTTCGAGATCAATTATACTGCCATCCTTGCGAATTCCTTTATGTTCGTAAACTCCTTCGTAGCCGGAACGAATGTTCTCCAGTACCAGTTCGCAGTCTTCCGGCGCCACCAGATCCATGACCTGTTTTCCTTTCAACTCTTCAAGACTGTAACCGTACATCCTTGAAACAGCGTCATTCACATCTACCATTACACCTTTTTCAGTAATAGCAATTCCTTCAAAAGCCGCCTCGGACAGACTCCGAAATCTTTCCTCATTCTCCTTTAGTTCTTTTTCAGCCAATTTCTGTTGAGTTATGTCTCGGCCGACGTCCTGGTATTCTATTACTTTCCCTGTGTCGTCCACGATAGCGCGGTTCGTCCACTGATGCCAGCGGATCTCACCATTCGGTATAATAATACGATGTTCGTGTGTAGCAACCGGATTGTCAGGCCCCAGGGAAGCAAAGTGCTCTTTTACTTTTTGATGATCCTCTTCGGGGATATAAGGCATGAACTTTTGCCCGATCAACTCGTCCCGGCTTTTGGCAAAATATCGGCAATAAGCTTCATTTACGAACGTTATCGTACCATCGGACAGATTGCGGCAGATTAGTTCGGTCTGGTCTTCTACTATGGCACGATAGTGCTGTTCGCTTTCCCGCAATGCCTTCTCCACGTCCTGACGCATTGATATCTCGTTTCGCAAATTCTGCAGCGCCACCGCCATGTCTGCACGGGTTGCCTTGTCTGTACCCAGAAGGTTTTCGATCTCTTTTTCTATCGACCGCTCCGAGGTGTGCACTCTGAACTCATCGAATTCATCCCCTTTGGCAACGAAAGCGGTTTGGTCAGCCCAGCAGTTCTCCTTAAATAGCATGCTGCAATATCCGGCGAGTTTCCCAGCCAACATGCCGCTACCCCAATTTACTCCCAAAGCCTTTTGATATAAACCTTCCCAGCTATTGAAAATTCGGTACAGGCATTGTTTGTTCTCGGTATCTAATTCGATGAGTTTCCATTCCCCCCAACCCGCTACGGCTGCGATATTGGCAATAGCCTCAAAACCTGTGTTGAAATCGGAAAACTGAGATATAACGCGCCAGTCGTCTTCGACGCTCCTGCGTCCCTCAGCCTGCAGTGCCAGTCCGAAACGTTCTGCCCCGACCATTTTCTGTACTCCTGACATCAACGCCGCCAAGGTTGTGTCTCTCCACATCATCAACACAGGAAGTTTCTCGAATGTGCAGATACCGTTTCCGTGGTCCCATTCGATATCGATGCCCGAAACATGGGCTTTGTCTTCATGTGAGACGGCTTCAGCTTTTCTCCGCAGCGTTTCTTCAAGTCGTCGGCGTTGCGCGATATCGCGGGCCAGGGCAAGAACGACCTGCCTTTCATCAAGATCGACCTTTGTCAGACGAATCTCAACGGGAAAGGAAGTTTTGTTCTTTCGTTGGTGGGTTCCTTCGATGGTTACCGGCTTTCCTACTTCCAATTCTCTTAGGAAATTTATCAGTTTCTTTGACGGCCAATCAGGATCAATGGCGGACATAGAGAGAGTTAAGATTTCCTCCCGCGTTCGAGCCAGACTGTCGCATGTGGCTGGATTGGCATCTATAAAGCTACCATTCATGTCCAGCAGAAAAATGCTGTCTGAGGCTGATTCTACCAGAAGTCGGTATCGCTTTTCACTTTCCTTTAGCTCCTCCTCCGCATGCTTGTACTTAGTGATGTCTTTTGTAATTCCGACAAATTCAGTGATATTCCCATTCTCGTCTTTGACAGAAGTCAGTGACAGAAGTATTTCAACGTCCTTCTTATTTTTGTCAATACAGGTTACTTCAATACTTGGGATATCTTTCCCTTCGAGCAGGTTGGCAATCATGGAATTCAAAAAATTCAGATCTTCAGCTTTATAAAGAATGGAGATTGGTTTTCCAATAATATCTTTTTTTTGATAACCATAAATTTTTTCAGCACCCTTGTTCCAGAAAGCAATTTTGCCGGCAATGTCAGTGGTAATCACTGCGTCAGTAGTGGAATTAATAATGACTGAGCTCTTTTTCATTGCTTCCTCAGCCCGTTTACGATTGGAGATGTCTTGGACCGTACCTACTGCCGAAAAGGGTTTGCCATCGGTGTCATATTCTATCTCTGCCTTCTCTCGCACCCATTTTACAGTTCCGTCTACTATTATGCGATGTTCGACATCGTATGGCCCGCCTTTTAAAGCAGCATCCCAGGATTTATTTATATAAGATACGTCATCGGGGTGCGCAAATGTCAGACAATCTGCTTCTTTAAGCGGCTGACCAGTAGGTACGCCGAAAATGCGACAGGTTTCGTCCGACCAGATTAATTCACTGGTTTTAAAGTCCAGGTACCAACTGCCAATATGGGCTACTTCCTGAGCTCGTTTAAGCTGGGCTTCGCTTACTTTTAACGCTTCTTCTGCCATCTTGCGCTCAGTGACGTCCTGGATTGTACCGACCATGCGGATTGATTTACCTTCTTCGTTGAATTCCAGCCTTCCGAGGCCGTGTACCCATCTAATGTGCCCATCCGATACACGTATAATACGGTACTCGCGATCGAAGGATTGCCCCTGTGCCAGCACATAATCGGACAGGTAGGCGGACATCTCGTCACGTTGCTCCGGGTGTACGACCTTATGCCATCCCTCAACGGTCTTGGGATAATCGATGTCAATCCCGAAGATTGCATCCAGTATCTCGGAACTTTCCCATGAACCGCTCGTGACGTTGAGAACATAGTGCCCGAGATTTGCAACTTCCTGGGATTCTCTCAGCAGATTGGCGACATGGCTTAGAGCATCTTCCGACTGCTTGCGTTCGGTGATGTCTTCAACTGTGCCTTCATAATAGAGTGTGTTTCCAAACTCATCTCGAATAGCTCTTGCACTTTCCCGTATAGATAGTATCGTGCCGTCTTTCTTTTTCCAGTTAGCTTCCAGGCCAATAACCCTGCCCTCGGCCTCGAGGCGCTCTTTGAATGCCGAGCGTGGGTATTGCACCCCATATCCTTCTTGCTCCAGGTTGCGTTGTGAGAGCTCCTCGAAGGATGAATATCCCAGCATACGCACGATCGCCGGATTTCCCATCAGGATGCGACCATCAGGAGTTGTTCGATACATGCCTATAATGCTATCTTCAAAGGTGCTTCTGAAGCGAGCTTCCGATTCCTTCAGGGCTTCCTCGGCCCGCTTACGTTCTGTAATATCTCTTTGTATCGACACGCTATGCAGCGGTTTTCCGTTCTCATCCAAAACTTGGGAGGCACTGAGCAGTACAGTTCGTTTGCCGCCGTTTTTGGTTTGAATGACCATTTCTTCATCCCGTATTTCACCGGTTTGTTCCCATTGCGTTATTAACTGATGCATTCTCTGGCGAGACTCGGGCGCAAAAATGGTCATAATCGGTTTTCTGGTCAGTTCTTCGGTGGTATAGCCGAGGGTATTGAGTACTGCACGGTTGGCTTCTAATATCTCTCCCTGAGGTGAGACCATGTAGCAATATTCAGGCTCGTTCTCGAAGAATTTCCTGAATCTCTGCTCCGAAGCTGCCAGCGCCGCTTCGGACTTCTTGCGCTCTGTGATGTCCCTGGCAATGCCGAGTATTAAGGTTTCGCCGGCAATATCCACAGGATAAGAGCGGGTTTCCACCATGACCTTGCTGCCGTCTTTGTGATTTAACGTAATCTCGAGAGGTCCGGCAGGTTTGCCATCCCTGTTTTCGGCAATGGCTTCACTTACCTTGGGAGCATCTGCTTCTGTTACCATGCCCAATTCGAAGAAGCTCTTTCCGATAGCTTCTTCTTTCTGATAACCGATTAATTTCTCTGCGGCTATATTTCCATTGACAAACTTACCCTCCAAATCATGTATATAGTAAGCATCCGGCGCCGACTCGAATAATATTTTCAGCCGTTCTTCCGATTCTCGCAATGCCTGCTCGGCCTTTTTGCGTTCCGTTATGTCGGTTGCTATGGCCTGGACATTTCCATCTCCCAGCAGACATACACGAACCTCAACTATACCGTTACTGCCGTCCTTTCGAATGTAATCGACCTCAAACGGTTCACGCCATTGTCCTTTCAATATCTTGGCAAATATACCTGCATACTTGGGAGTATCCTTTAGTCTAAAGGCGCCGAGCTTTGTAAAGTGCCTGCCGATCAGATCCTCTTTGGAATAGCCTGATATTTTTTGTGTAGCGCTATTACATGACACGATAAAGCCGAGTTTGTTCACTACTACAATGATATCAGGAGACAATTCAATCATGCTCCTGTGTTTCTCCTCACTCTTCCTGAGTGCGTTCTCAGCTTGTTTTCGCTCCGTGATGTCCTCAACAACTTCCACAAAGCCCTCGATGCACCCGTTTGCTCCGTATACCGGAGAAGCCTGAACCCTGACACTGATTTTTGTTCCATCGGCTCGAACACCCTCCGTCTCGACCTCGTGAGGATGGCCGGTTTCCATTGCTCGTTTTCCGGGACAATGTGGACATACCTCATTACGCTTTTCGAACTCGTTATGACACTTGCTGCCGATGAAATCTCTGTGGTCCTTTTCCATCATCATGCCCTGGGTGGCATTAGACATAAGGACTTCGAAATCCTTGCTTATAAGCGCAATCCCGAGATTGGCGTTTTCCACTAAGGCTCGATAACGCTCCTGGCTCTCGCGCAGGTCGTAAAGTGTCAATAGGCTGCTCATCGAGTCGGCAATCCGTCGACCAATCTCCTCGAAAAGTTTCTCCTCTTCTTCCGTCCAGACCCGTGGTTCAGAGCACTGGTGCAGGCCAAACATCCAGGATTTTCCTACCTTGGGGTGGATAGCCATCGAAATCTGAGATTTAAATCTGAACTGCTTTGCCGACTCGTGCGGCAAGGGATACTTGGAAGCCGGGCCGAATTTCACAGGACCGTTGCTGTCCAACACCGTATGAAGAACTCCAGCAACTCCCTGATCCATGGGCACTTCGACGTCAAGGGCGAGTGCGCCGGGATATTCCGGCACAGTACGCTCCATGGGAACCCGCCAGGTGGGAGCTTCGGGATCGCACGGATAGAGGAGCCAGGCCCGATCACATTTAAATACCGACAGAGCAGCGTCGAGGACATCAGTCATCATCTGGTCTAAGTCGCTCGCTCCCTGAATCGCCTGGTTTACCTGATCTAAACTTTCAAGGAAATGGATATAGGCCAGCCGTACCTGCTCGGCTCGTTTACGCTCGGTGATGTTCCTTATGAAATTTAATGAGGCGGGTCTTCCATCCCAATCTATCAAAATTCCATTATTCTCCAGCCACATTATATTACCTTGTTTGTGGTTAGCTCTGAACTCATAGGCAGGTGGAATTTCCTCACCTTTGAGCCGCTTTTTGTGAATTTCCATCACCTTCTCTCGATCGTCCGGATGAACGAATTCAATAAAGGGGCCAGACGTCAATTCCTCTTCTGAATAGCCTGTTGTATCTTTAAAATGGGGATTGATGAACTGGAGGATTCCGTCTTGTACAACAGCGATGCCTTCGCCGGCGTTTTCTATAACAGTTCTGTAGCGGTTTTCGCTCTCCTGCAGCGTTATCTCAGTCTTCTCACGCTCGGTTATGTCCTGGCCGATAGCCACGATGCCGATGGGTTTATTGTCGGAATCCAAAACACGCTCAACGTTCCATCTTAATATACGTTCCTGACCATTGTGATCAATTACCACATTCTTGAATCCTCTTGCAGGTTCGCCCGCCAGGACCTTTTTGATATCAGCAGCAATATCCTGTCGAGCATCGTCAGGAAGAAATTCTTCAAAGTAGTTCTTCCCAAGAACATCCTCTCTCTTGCGGCCAAAAAATCGTTCGGCCTCCGGATTAAATTCGAGAAGTATGTGATCCGGAGATAAGAACAGGATTATATTCGGAGCACATTGGATCAGGCTTTGATTAAATCTTTCGTTGGCCGGGTACACATTAGGCGAACGTTGCTGCTCTGCTCCAATATGTTCTTCTTCGTTCGAAGCATGCATTAGTCTACCTCCAATATACATGCAATGTTTTTTCTTTATTGTAAATTTATCCACTCCAGGGTTGGAATTGAACTTGCCGTCTTATCATAAGCTTTTACAAATTTAGGAAGTATACCGAATATTTCCTTTATATGCAACTATTTAACGATACATGTTACTCTAATCCTGTAAAATCTTTTCCTATCCTACCTAAACTTAATACTTTTTCTCATAATCGGTCAGTCCCGCCCAAATAGAATTCTGCCGGTAGATTAGCTGTAAATTTTGTTTGTAATGTATATGACCGATAAATTCGATTGACTTTGACATTCTATATTGGTACAATAAATTGAGATTTTATGTAGAATTAAATGCCCTCATGGTCGATGGCCGCGACTTTGGGGATGAAAAGTTAGTGATAAACCCGCTTCTCACCGGTCTATGACAGCGGTGAAGATGGAGGCAGAACATAGTCGTGTCTTTTAAAGTTCCTTTCCTACCATTAATTCTGGTAATATTTCTGTCGGTTTCTGCTTTGACGGCGGAAACTTCCGCTAATACGACGCTTGTAATTAACGAGTTGATGGCTGATAATACCGGCTTGGTACGCGATCAGACAGGCGATGCCGATGACTGGATTGAGATTTATAACTACGGTAATTCGGCCGTAAATATCGGACGAATGTATCTTACGGACAATCAAACGGCTGACTCGGGGTGGCGTGTGCCCGATAATAATCACGCTGATACTACCATTCCGCCACAAGGTTTTTTGCTTATCTGGGCCGATGATGAGACGAACGAGGGTACGCTGCACGCCGGTTTCAAACTTGGTTCCGACGGCGAAACGATCCGTTTATTTGCCGCTGACGGCAGAACTTTGATCGACGAGGTAACTTTTGGCCGGCAGGATGAAGACCGCTCCTATGGCCGCATACCCGACGGCAGCGAAGACTGGCAGACTATTGCTACACCTACTCCGGGCAAATCCAACACCACAGCACCAATTTCGGTGGTTATCACGGAGATTATGTACCATCCGTATCATTCGGAGACAGCCCCTGAGGACATCCGTCAAGAATATATCGAGCTTTACAACCGCGGGACCGGGCCTGTAAGCCTTTCAGGCTGGCGGATCAGCAACGGCGTGGACTTTGTGTTTCCCGATGTGATACTTGGGGCCGGGGAGTATCTCGTTGTGGCCGCGGATGTGGATATTTTCAGGGCTGTATACCCGTCAGTTACTAATGTCATCGGCGGCTGGGAGGGCCGGCTGAGCAACAGAGGCGAAGAGATTGTGATTCTTGACGATACGGGCGTTCAGATTGACAGAGTACCCTATGCCGACGAGGGAGACTGGATGGTGCGCGTGCTTGGGCCGGTCGAACGTGGCCATCGGGGCTGGATATGGGCTACTGCGCACGACGGCGGTGGTCAATCGCTGGAATTGATAAATGTTAACATGCCGAACGAATACGGCCAGAACTGGGCTGCAAGTGATGTTAATGGTGTCACACCCGGAGCGGTCAACTCTCTAGTCGATGAGAATGTTGCTCCCTTTATTCTGGATGTTGCGCATAATCCTGTTATCCCGAAGGACGACGACACAGTAGTAGTCACTGCTCGTATTTTGGATGAGCTTCGGACAAACATTACTGTGACGCTGAATTATCGAATTGATGTCTCGGTGTATGAGGACAGAGATATCTACCCTCATCACGATCCGAACAGTTACAGCCGTCTTACAATGTTCGATGACGGAGCACATGATGACGGAGCGGCTGATGACGGTATGTATGGAGCAGCAATACCCGCCCAGCATGATGGTACCATCATAGAGTTTTATATCGAGGCACGGGATGCTACCTCCAACTCGCGAACCTGGCCGGCCCCGAGCATTATTGATGGAACGCCGGAGCAGGTAACCAATGCTCTTTATCAGGTGGATAATTCCTTTAGCGGTGACGTGTCATGGCGGCCTGATCGCCAGCCGATTTATTATCTGATAATGACAGAGGCCGAACGCGGAAGGCTGGAGGCAATTCCATCCGTAAGCAATCTGTACGGACCGGACTCACAGATGAACGCTACGTTCATCAGTGTAGACGGCGTGGATATGAAAGTGCGTTACAATCTTGGGGTGCGTAATCGCGGGCACGGCTCGCGGAACGATCCGCCGATTAATTATCGTCTGAATTTTCCTCACGACCGTCCGTGGAAGGGCGTTACGGCAATAAATCTGAACTCGAAATATACCTATTATCAACTGGCCGGAAATAAACTTTTCCAGCTCGCCGGACTGCCGCAGCCCGATGTTACTGCCGTGCAGGTCAGGGTCAACGGCCGGAACCTTGCCGAGCCCGCCCAAAGGATGTTCGGCTGGTATGCCCATGTCGAGGTAATTGACTCTGACTTTGTCGAAAAGCATTTCCCGAACAATGCCGACGGCAACGCTTACAAATGCATGCGGGACAACGAAATTCTTGCCAACGAACCGGCCGACCTGCAATACCGGGGTTCTGACCCTGACGATTACCGCAACAGCTATCTCAAGAGGACTAACGAGGCCCAGTATGACTTCTCGGACCTGATGGATCTTTGCTATGTCATGTCCGAGACACCGGACGATATTTATGTCGATGAGGTCAAACGCGTTGCTGATGTGGAAAAGTGGATTCGATTCTTCGCCATGAATGCTCTGCTGGACAACAGCGAAACGACTCTCGCCCGCGGTTATGGCGATGATTACTTTCTCTTTAGCGGTGTAGAAGATCCACGGTTTGTGCTTATTCAGCACGATCTGGACACAATTTTCGGCCGGAGTGGCAGCACCACAAGCAGCATATTCCGCTCGTTGCCGGTCCGGACTATCGAGCGTTTCCTTACGCATCCTGAGTTTATAGGGCGATATTATTACCACTTAAGGGACCTGATTGAGACAATTTTCTCAGCCGAGCAGCTTGGGCCGTTCCTGGATAATCTGTTGGGCGATTTCGTACCGCCCAGCATGATTCAGGATATGATGAATTTCGTTGAGGCACGTAACCAGTATGTGCTTTCGCTGATACCTTCTGAATTGACCGTTGAAACTGATCTGCCGCTATCAAATGGATACTATCAGAGCAATACTGACGCTTTTATCCTCTACGGGACTGCTGATGTTATTAAAACCCGCTCTGTGCTGGTCAATGGTCAGATGGCCGAGTTCTCGCCGGTTGGCGGGACATGGGAATTTGGGAATCCGGAAGGTATTACCGAAACATTGATGGAAGGCGGTGCGGTTTGGAAATATCTTGATGACGGTTCCGACCAGGGCACGGCACAGGATGGAACAAACTGGTTTGCCGATCCGGCTTACGACGATACTCTCTGGCTCGAAGGGCCGGCTGAACTGGGATATGGTGATGATACTCAGGGCCGGCCTGAAGCGACCGTCGTCAATAGCGGACCCAGCAGGAATCATTTTATCACGACATATTTCAGGCGCTCGTTTAATGTTTACGATGCGTCGCTGTATACGGGCTTAAATCTGCGGTTGATGTGTGACGATGGGGCCGTGGTGTACCTTAACGGCGCCGAACTGGTACGCAGCAATTTACCTGAAGGAGTGATTGATTTTCTAACTCTTGCCAACAGTAACATCGCTGGAGCAGAAGAATATACGTTTTTAGAATTTGAAGTAGATCCAAATCTGCTGTTAACAGGCACTAATATCATAGCGGTTGAGATTCACCAGGCTTCAGCCTCCAGTGCCGACATCAGCTTCGATCTCGAACTCAACGGAATCATACCATCCGGCGGCTCAGGCACACTGTGGCCCGGCATCAATCGCGTAAATATTCAGGCATTCGATGGTCCCAGAGGCATGGGCAATCTTCTGGAGAGCGAATATATAGATATCTGGTACGATGACGGTGACATTTCGAACATCTCCGGCACAATCGCTTCCGATACGATTCTGTATGCTGTTTCAGGCCCGTGGCATGTAACCAGCGAGCTGATCGTGCCTGCCGGCGCCACACTAACTATTGAACCGGGAACTACTCTCTTGTTCGATGCCGGAGCAGGTATCGTTGTTCAGCAGGGAGGCCGGTTAGTTGCCGATGGCACCGAGAACGAGCGTATCCGCCTGACAAGTGTGCCCGGCAGTAGTATACGCTGGGGTGGAATCCAATTTGACCGGACTATAGAAAACAATCGTCTCTGTTATGTAGATATGGAATACGGCGATGGCTTGGCACAGGCGGTTAAGATCGAGCAATCGCAGGTTCTCATTGACAATATGACCTGGACACGAACGGACAAGAACGTCCTTGAAGTAATTCATCCGTACCTGATAGTAAGCAACTGCGTTTTCCCCGATCAGGATGACGAAGAAGGAATTTACGGCCATGGTCTTACAGGGGATGAGTACCTGGTTATTCAGGGAAATACTTTTGGACGTCCGAGCGGGTATCAGGATGTAATCGATTTTGCCGATTGCCAACTGCCCGGGCCGATCATACAAGTATACGACAATATCTTCCTCGGTAGTGAGGATGACGGTCTCGACCTGGACAAAGCTGATGCCTGTATTGAGGGCAATCTGTTCATGAATTTCCTCGGCGGAAGCGGTACGGGCACAGCCAATGCCGTGGCGGCTGACCAGGGCAGCTATTTGACTTTAGCACGAAATATTTTTGTTAATAACGCCAATTCGGTGCTGCTCAAGGGTAACGCTGAAATGCTTGCCGAAAACAATACCTTTGTGGAAAATACGAATTCCGCGATTAACTTTAACGAGTCGGGCTCTTCAGGTCGTAGTGCCAGTTTGGATGGAAATATTTTTTGGAACAATACTGATGTATTCCAAAATGTTGACGGACAAGTGGAATTGGCCATAGACCATTCGATTCTTCCGGCCGAGTGGCACTCTCTCGGTATAGGCAATATTGACGCAGATCCGATTTTTGTCAATCCGGTTACGGACTTCCGTCTTAAAGCCGGCTCACCGGCCATAGGTACAGGGCCGTGCGGCCTGGATATGGGTGCCTATGTACCGGCCGGCGCTGCTATCTGCGGTGAGCCGGATGAAAAAATTACTTATCATACGGATGCCATGCTTATAGTCGGTGGACCCGGCATAACGCATTACAAATACAATATCAACGGCGAATCATGGAGCGAAGAGTTGCCGGTGGATGTACCCATTATGTTGAACAATCTTCTCAACGGCCGGACCTATACCGTTTATGTTATCGGCAAAAACTCCGCCGGACGCTGGCAAAGCGAAGATGAGCCGACCGCCTCGCGCACGTGGACCATCGATTCGTCTTATTCGAAACTCGTAATCAACGAGGTGCTGGCGATCAACAGCACGACTCTCGACAGGGGCGGGATCTTTCCCGACCTAATAGAGCTTTATTACGATGGCCCCACTTCGATGAGTTTGTCCGGCGTGAGCATCACTGACAATCCGGATGATCCGAGGAAATTTGTCTTTTCAGCAGGAACTTCCATCCAACCGGGCGGATACCTCAGGTTATACGCCGACTCCGATACGGCCAGCTCCGGCATCCATTTGGGCTTTGCTCTCGATGGAGACGGTGAAGGTCTATATCTTTATGACAGCAGCGGTGAGTTGCTCGATTCAGTTGAGTTCGGTATTCAGTTGCCGGACCTTTCCATCGGTAGAATCGGGTACGGTGGTCAGTGGGCGTTGACTGTGCCGACATTTGGCCGGCCGAATATCGCTCTACCGCTCGGCGATCAAAATCAAATCAGGATAAACGAATGGCTCGCCGATGGTTTTGTGCTGTTAGAGGATGACTTTATCGAGCTGTATAATCCTCAGACTTCCCCCGTGGATTTGAGCGGCTTGTATCTGACCGACAATCCCATCACTCAGCCTGATAAATATCCGCTCGGCCCGCTGAGTTTCATCGCTGGTGAAGGTTTCGCCGTGTTCAGAGCGGATGACCGTGATCGACCCGGTCACGTGGAATTCAGGCTCTCGGCCGACAATGAAATGATCGGTCTGTTCGATGCCGGCCTGAACGAGATTGACAAGATCATCTATGGGCCGCAGACTACCGATGTTTCGTACGGCAGGGTACCCGATGGCAGCGATAACTTTGCTTTCCTGGAACTGCCGACACCAGGCATTGCTAATCCGCTGCTCAGACCGGCTACGGAGGAATTTATTACTATTGTACCGGAGGATGCCGACAAGAGTGTGCTGGTTCCGACCGAAGATATCGGCGAGCAATGGAGAACGGAAATCCAATATGATGATTCAGCCTGGGAATCAATTACAGGAGGTCCCGGTGGCGCAGGCTTTGAAAGGACATCAGGTTATCAGGGTTTCCTCAGCATTGACTTGCTGGAACAAATGTATGCTACGAACGCTACCTGTTATGTCCGCATCCCATTCACACTTGAAGCGAATGATTTGAGCGGACTCAACGGATTAATGTTGAAAGTACGGTATGATGATGGTTTTGTCGCCTATATAAACGGAACAGAAGTTGCGAGGCGCAATTTTGATGACACGCCGGCCTGGGATTCGCGCGCCAGTGCCAGCCATTCTGATTCATTAGCAGTGGAATTCGAGGAGATAGATATCTCCGAGTCCATCGATGACCTTAAGGAAGGTGATAATCTGTTTGCAATCCATGGTTTGAACTCCTCTGCTACCAGTTCCGACATGCTTATTAGTGCCGAGCTTGAAGGAGTCATCATTACAACAATCGATGATTTTCCATATGTCAATGCCCTTGCGCTTCTGGACGGCCTGCGTATAACCGAACTGATGTATCATGCGTCTTCCGGCAATAACTACGACTACATCGAGTTGTATAATGTCAGCGAGACAACTCTAAATCTTGCTGGTGTTCGCTTGAGCGACGGGATTGACTTTACCTTCGATCAGATCCTGCTCGATCCGGGCCAATACATTGTGGTTGTCAGAAATCTCACTGCTTTCCGTTCGACCTACGGGGCCGGCATCAACATAGCGGGCGAATATACCGGCAACCTGAGCAACGGCGGCGAAAGGATTGTCCTGAGCTTTCCGTTGCCTCTGGATGTCGCTATCCTGCGATTCGAATACAGCGACACATGGTATCCGGCAACGGACGGTGACGGCAGCTCGCTGACGATCAACGATCCGCTCACTCACCCGGCGTTTCTGAGTGAATCCGAAAGCTGGCACTCAGCCGCCCCTTCCCCGGGCAAGCCTTAAAAACTCTCCATTCGCCTATTCGACTTAAATTAACAATATTGTTGATTCGGCCGCGAGAGTGAATATAATTTTAAGTCGGGAACAATGGTTTGTAACTTTATTTATCAATAGAAGCCCTGTAGGAGACGCCTTAAGCGTAATAACAAGGATGGTTATTTTAGTAAAAATTGATGAAGCTGGTTTTGGGCCGCTCCTCGGGCCGTTGGTCGTATCATCGAGCACTTTTTCGCTTCCACATAATCTTCTTACTTCCGACCTGTGGCAGGTTTTGAGAAAAAGCATCAGCTATGGCCGAAAAGGGCTTGCGGGCAGATTGCTCATTACCGACAGCAAAAAAGCTTACAGCAAGTCAATCGGGATCAAACATCTGGAGCGGACGGTTTTAACAGCATTGAAATGCCTTGATAAAGAGCCGGCGACATTGACGGAACTTTTGGATATGTTGTCTCCGGGCTGCCTTGAGCGGTTGAGTGACTATCCCTGGTACGAGGATATTGAGGAGCATTCTCTTTCGATTGATTCGGCTGATAAGAAAATTGCTTCGGCGGTGCTGGCCGGTGATATGGGCTCGAACGGCATCGAGCTGCTTGATATGAAGAGCTGCTGTCTGGACGTTGAGTACTACAATAAAATGGTCGCTGCCGTGAAAAACAAGGCGAATGTCCTTTTCAGTGCTACGTGCAGCCTGATCAAGAGTGCCTATGACAGCTTTGGGCGTGACGATTTGCAAATTGTCGTCGACAGGCAGGGCGGGCGGGTCCATTATCGAAAGAACCTGCAGCGGATGTTCGGCGATATGGAATTAAAGATTCTCCGCGAGAGCCCGGCAACCAGCAGCTATGAATTGCGGGCCGGCGACAAAGCGATGCGCGTGCATTTCGTAGTCGGCGCCGACAGCCGGTTTTTGCCGGTCTCGCTGGCATCGATGGTCAGCAAATACCTCAGAGAGCTTTTGATTGGTAATTTGAACCGTTATTTTGCCGGTTTCAGCGCCGACTTAAAACCGACAGCAGGTTACTGGAAGGACGGTTTGCGCTTTATCGAGGAGATAAAAACCAATCTTCCTCAAGTTCGATTCGACAGCGATCAGTTGATTCGCTCTCGTTAATAACGTTTGGGATCGGTGATAAAGCAACGCAAAGAATTGTAGATTTCATGTGTCATTCGACGGGGAGAAATAACACAGCGACTGAGCAATTATTGCTGCTGTAGTTCTTCGTCGAGCAGGCGGATATGACGTTTCTCTTCTTTGATAATCTTATCGATAGTCTCTTCGCTGGCCGGGTCTCGCGCAAAGTCTTTCAATCCGCGATAGAAAAAGATGGCTTCCTTCGACCGCCTGATAGCGTCTTTGAATATTTCCTTTATGTTTTCGCGACCAAGCGGCTCCTTGAGCGAGCCTGGTTTGGTGGCAAAAACGGCAAGGCCCGCCATTACATGGGGATTGGACAAGACATAATTATTAGGATCGAAGGTTCCGAATTCACCGGTTTGCTCGGAAAACCTTTTTCTTCTTTGGGCGAGAATTTTTTCGTGCCTGGCTTTCCACGTGGCCAGTTTGTAGCAGGTATCGCGTAATTCCATATCGTCGAACAATTCGGCGGTTTTGAGATAGAATTTAGCGCCGTTATGTTCGATCTTTTCGGCTATTTGGAGAACCTCAAAGACGTTAAATTTAGTCTCCATTACTCCACCTTCGGTAAAAAGCCTAATCTTTCCACAGGTAGCAGAGTGATACACTGCCAAGTCTTAATATTATAAAAATACCAGATTTGTTCTACAAGTTCAATCAAATCGGCAGTGTTTTTTTAAAATTATCTGCTGTCAAAGTCCCGGCGCGATAGTCCATTATTTATTCGTCTGTCACAAGCCCCAGACATGAGTCTTTATCCGCCGATTTTCAGTACGGCTGCGGCACGGAGTTTGGAATTCTTAATCGAGTAAAGCACTTCGTTGGCCTGCTCCAATGGGAATTCCTCGATTGTGGGAGTTATAGGTATCCGGGCTGCTAAAGGCAGGAATTCTTCCGCATCCTGACGAGTAACGTTGGCAACGGACTTTATTTCTTTTTCGAGCCAGAGATATTCGGCATAATCGAGCGGCGGAACGGGTGTTTCTTTGCGGATGGCGTTTATAATTAACCGGCCGCCCCTTTCCAGCACGCCGAGGGCGTCCCGGACGCATTCTCCGACCGGCGTGAAATCCATAATTTTATTCAGCTTCTCAGGCGGCCTGTCGCCGGAACGGCCCGTCCAGACGGCTCCGAGCTTTTTGGCTAATTCAGCGTGTTTTTCTGTTTTCGTAAACACAAAGACCGGGCTGTTCGGGAACTTGTATTTAATTATCTGGATCACGATGTGGGCCGATGCTCCGAAGCCGAAAAGACCGATCTTCTGGCCGTCCGTTATGTCCGCGAGACTGAGTGTGCGATATCCGATTACGCCGGCACATAAAAGCGGGGCGGCTTGTGAGTCTGAAAACCGCTCGGGGACCGGATAAGCGAAATCCTCGCCGATTACCATAAATTCCGCGTAGCCGCCGTCGGCGTCTTTGCCGGTCCATTGGGCCTTGGCACAGAGGTTTTCGCTGCCGGACCGGCAAAAATCGCATTCGCCGCAACTGGAGAAAAGCCATGTGATTCCCACCCGGTCGCCGATTTTATGTCTGGTTACGGCTGTGCCTTTATCGACTACATTTCCCACTACCTGATGGCCGGGAACGATTGGTGATTTGGATGGTTTCAGCCGGCCTTCGGCTTCATCAAGGTCGGTATGGCAGGCACCGCAGACCGAGACCTTCACAAGGATTTGATCTTCTGCTGGAGTGGGAACCGGCAAGTCGGCAGGTTTCAAGGGCTTTTCTTCAATCGGCGATTGCCTATCTAAAATCATCGCCTTCATTGTGATGTTTCCTGCTCAAGCCGGCTTTCGAAAACTTGATAGCTGTCGGTGCCGAAAAGGCAAAAGACGACCTTTTCCAGGCCGGTCTGTCCTTTAAGGTAATCGATGGTTGTTTTGAGCATGATTTCGGCGCACCGCCCGATTGGGAAGCCGAAAATTCCCGTGCTGATTGCCGGGAAAGAAATGCTCTTTAGATTATTTTCATCGGCTACTTTAAGCGAGTTCAGCGTAGCGTTCTTCAGCTTCTGGTCCTCATCCCCTTCGCCCATACGAGGCCCCACGGCATGAATTACATGCTTTGCTTTCAAATTGCCGCCGGTTGTAATGACGGCGCCGCCGATGAATGTCCCGCCAATTTTAGTACATTCTTCCTGGATTTTCGGTCCGCCTTTTTTTCTTATGGCTCCTGCGACGCCGCCGCCCAGAACCAATTGGGCATTCGCGGCATTAACAATGGCATCGGTGTCCATTTCAGTCAGGTCGCCATCCCGAAGCTCCAGCACGCGATTATTTATCTTTACTTTCATTTTGATCGGCGAATTATTAAAAAATCCTGCTTCTGTCCGTAATGAACTTGTCCACTTTATCCATCAGGACTCCCTCCCCCGATTTTTTTGCTTTATCCGTGGTATTTTTCTTTGGTATAGATTTCTTCTCATTCGACTTGGATTTGCGTTCAGTCTTGATATTTATTATTTCCTTAGTTGCCGGTGCTTTGATTTTCGCTAACTGTTCAGCGTACAATTCAATCTTTTTTTGTAATTCCGCTTCGATCTTTGCCCGCTTTTCCGCTTCAGTCTGGGCCTTTTTTTCCGCTTTGGCCCTTAGTTTTGCTTCGGTTTTTGCTTTCGCTTCGGCCTTGGCTCTTGCTTTGGTCTCGGCTTTTGCCTTTTCTTCGGCCCTTGCTTTTGCTTCGGCGTAAGTCCTGATCTTTTCTTCAGCTTCGGCAAGCAATTTGGTTTCGCTCTTATGCCGTGCTTCGATCTCGGTTTTTAATTTTTCTTCTACTCGTTCTTTTGCCTCGGCATGGTAACGTATTCTTTCTTCGGCCCTGGCCAATGCTTCGCTGTATGCGCGCTGCGTTTGTTCAGAGGTAGGCTTTGTTTTATTATCTTGCCTAACTTTTGCCTGTGCTTTGGTGACTGTTCCTTCGGATCCGCTCAGAACCTGCCCTTTTGCCGAAGGGCCAGGTTTTTCTTTTCCACTGACAATCAACTGGGCTTTGGTTTCGAGCCTTTGTTTGGCATCGGAATCGCTGATATTTTGCTCGCCCGGGCTGAAAAACAGAGGTTCTGCAAACTTCACAGCAATACGGTTTACTTTGCTGGTGAGGTTATCAATCCGGCAGACACGTCCCGTGCGATTGAAAAATACAGTGTCGAAAGAGTCATCAGCGTCGAAATACGGTACGCCAAAAGTTGTTGTTATGAATTGGTCCGGTTTCGGACAATTCTCATCTGCGTGGTAAAGAAGCGCCATGCCTTTGCTGGAGATGTCGACCATCTGGCCCGAGAGAGGTTTTTGCTTCGGATTAGAGGAGAACCGGGCGTGCCATCGATATTGCAATCTCTTTTCTTCTCTTTTTTCTGCGGTTTTTCCCATCCTTAGCACCGAAAAAACATTTTCCATCCGGATTGGAACTTCCACCTAATACAAAGAACAGAAATAGCGAGAAAGCAGTTAGAGGTCAAGACAAAAATCTGCCGGAATGCTTTTCAGAAATGGGGATTATTCAGTATCTGCATGGTGCAAGGGTGCTTTATTGCTCAACATTCAAATTCGATTTTGCCGATAAAATATCAGCGGGCGATGAAAAGCGATTAATAATAAACCAGAGGTTTGATAGATGTTCGATCCGGAATGTCAGAATATAGAATGCCCGCAATGCTTTCTTGGGAAGATATATTTCGACCGGGAAATTGGTTACTATTGCATGTATTGCGGCGATCAGTTCAATGCCGTGGAAATGGAAATTCTCATCGAAAAGAATGCTTTAACGTCCTGTTCTGCGCAGAAATCAGGTGTCAGCGACAAGAAACCAGCTTTGGAAATCAAAGAGCTGCCCATTCGCAAGTCTAAAAAGGTGCACATCAGCGGCGATGTCATTAAGAGCGAAAAGCCTGATCGGTAAGTTCTTATTTCCTAACAACATGCTGTATGATCCCCCACGATTTTATGAGCGAAGAACATATTCGCTGCTACTCAGTTGTGTCATTTCTTGTGGAAAAGTACAAAATAATCGTTGTTGTATGACTTGAACCTATTGATTAGAACTTGCGTAATTAGTATTATTAAACTATATTTGCTTTTATTTGAAGGAGACAATATGAAGTCCGAAGAGCAAAAATCCTCAGGACGTGAGAAAGATGAGGCCGCTATCGAACTTCTAAGGCAGTTGACGCGGAAGTTGTGCTCCAATGATATTACAACAGCAAGGCTGGCGGCTTTTAATCTTTCATGGATGCAGGAAGATGGTCTGGCTATCCTTACGCAGGTTTTGCTCGGTGACTTCTCGAGGACATCGAAGAAGGCGGCGGCATACGGATTGAGGAGTATGAAGGGCAGGATGAGAAAAATGGCTTTGGAGGTTCTCGAGCAGGGACTCAAACATCGTGACCGCACCACCAAAGCGGCATGTGTTAAAGCGTTGTCTCTGATGAAAAGCAAGGGAGCTAAAAAAGCTGATTCGGTTGAAAAATCCATTGCCGACAAACCGAATATACGACAAGTACGAAATAAAGCGAATTAACAAAAAAGCCCCTGCCTGAAATACGCAATCACAACAGGGGCTAAAACCAGTAGCATCTGGCATATAAATTGTCGAAAACTATATTTATGTGCCAATATCATTGCTAAATGTAACGTGTTTTCTGAAGTTTTTCTTTTGTGCAATACACTCAATGCCCGCAAATTACACTAAAAATCGTATTTGATATTCTTTGCCGGGTTAATTTAAATACAAAAAGTGCTCGGAAAGTTTTTGGGATCGAAGCCGGCAAGAAGCTGTAAAGATTATATATGCATAAAGCAGGCCGAGGGGAGGAGAGGGAGAAAACTAAACTCGGCCTGATCAGGATCCATCCTATAATAAATAATACGCTCGTTCCAGATCAAGTGTTCAGGAAAATAAAGAATCGCAACACGAAGCCCTTAACTTTGTGCCGGAACAGTTTTTCGAGAATTCTACCTTGAGAGCATAAGAAAATGAAAGGCGGCGGCCGGATTCGAACCGGCGAATAACGGTTTTGCAAACCGTCGCCTTAGGCCTCTTGGCTACGCCGCCAGTTAAAATAAACTGTAAGTTTACAATTAGTGAATTCGGATTGCAATATAATTTCTTATATAACCGGCATATTATTCTAAAAGAGTATGGGATTTTTCCATTATTGGGAAAATTTTTGTTAACATCTTATCAGTCAGTGCGTCTAAATCTATAGAGCACGGTTTAGCATAACCGATGTGAGTGTCCAGCTTTAGTCAGGCAGCATGTTGCCAATGGCTTCGGAAAGACTGCAAGAGAGGGGGAAAGAGTGTTTTGCAATGATCAGAAAGCTGCTCACATGGCCTATTATTCTCACTGACGTGATTCTTAGGTCGGGTGTGTTAGTATGGACTAAGAAGTAAGTACGCTATGAGCAGGGGGAGAAAAATTTGATGTTTCCTGGATATGATAGAAGTGCAAAAGACAACAAGGGAAGATAACGAAGCGGACACAAGACCGGCATTTTCGAAACTGATGCTGTTGGTTTTTATTTGTATTGCGGCCATTGCCTCCATTGGTGTATTGGCGCTTTTTAACAAGAAAACTGGCGATTCAGGCTCTTCGAATTCGAGCACAGGTCTGTTTGCGGTAAAACGCGGAGAGTTGACTATCAGTGTGACCGAAAGCGGCAGCATCAAGGCAGTCAATACGAAGGACATTAAGTCCCAGGTGGAAGGCAGGGCGACTATAGTCAATATCGTCCCTGAGGGCACCATGATAACTGCTGAAGATGTCAACAACGGCAAGGTTCTGGTTGAGCTGGATTCTTCGGATTTGAAAGAACAGTTGTCGCAGAGGGAAATCGAGTTGACCAGCGCTGAGGCAAGCTATACCGATGCGAACGAGTCATATCTTATTCAGGTCAAGCAGAATGAAAGTGATATTACCGCCGCTGAATTGAAGATGAAGTTTGCCCTGATGGACCTTCAGAAGCATATCGGGGAGAGTATCGCGAAGACCGTGATTGAGCGGTCCGGCTCTGAGCCTGATTCGAGTCTTGATACGTCATTTCTCCTGAAGGACCCCAACAACCTGGGCGGTTCGGCCTCGCGGCAGCTCAAGGTGTTGAGAAACGACATTCTGCTTGCCCGGGGGCAGCTTGAAAAAGCAACGGATGTATTGGAGGGTACGCAAAAGCTCCACGATGCGAATTATGCATCTGATCTGGACTTGATGAGCGCCAAGTTGGATGTGGATGGATTTCGGATTCAAAAGGAAAGCGCCGAGGAAGCTCTGAATCTGTATCAACTCTATGATTTTCCGAAAGAGACCGAGAAGTTCCTCAGCGACTACCAGGAGTCTCAGCGGGAATTGGATAGAACTAATGCACGTGCCCGGGCACAACTTGCCCAGGCAAAGGCGAAGCTTGCAAGCGCAAGAGCCACATTCGATATGCAGAAGCAGCGCCTTGATAAACTGCACAAGCAGATTGAGGCTTGTACGATCCGTGCGCCTGCGGTGGGCCAGGTAGTCTACTGGTCGAGCACGCAACGGTGGGTAAGGACAAAAATTGAGCAGGGAGCAGAGATACCAGAGGGCTATAAGATCATAACAATACCCGATGCGTCCGAAATGAAGGTCGAAGTCAAGATTCACGAGACCTGGATTGACAGGGTTGAGCCTAACCAGCCGGCCGAGATTACTGTCGAGGCATTTCCGGATAAGACCTTTACGGGCAGGGTGCTGAAAAAGGCCCCACTGGCCGACGCGGAGGACTGGCTCAATCCGGACCTTAAAGTCTATGCGACGGATATCGCTATTGACGGAAAGCACGACTATCTCAAGACCGGCATGACCGGGAAGGTCATGATCATTATCGACAAGCTGCAGGATGTTCTGTATGTGCCGATACAGTCCGTCGTCACGGTGGAGAACAAAAAGATTTGCTATGTTGCCGGAAGCCCTGCCGAAAAGCGCGATGTTGTGACAGGGTTGTTCAACGACAATTTCGTTGAGATTAAAAGTGGTTTAACTAAGGGTGAGAAGGTGCTGCTCAATCCGCCCAAATGGACTGAGCCGGAGAAAACGGAAGAACAGACGGACACTGAGTCAGAGCCGACTAAGGAACAGACAGAAGTCCAGGCGGTACGACAATAAGAGTTAATTATTATGCGTTTGTCCGGTGCTAAAAGGACATTAAAGTTAGGCATTAAAAGCCTTTGGATGCATCGGCTGCGGTCTGCGCTAACGACACTCGGCATAGTTTTTGGTGTTTGTTCAGTAATCGCTATGCTCGCGATAGGTGAAGGTGCCAGCCGGGAGGCACAGGAGCTGATAGCCCGGCTTGGTAGCAGAAATCTGATTGTCGAGACGGTCGAACCGCCCGAGGAGCGGGCCGACACGAGTGAGCAGCGGCGGATGCGGACCTACGGCCTGACCTATAAGGACGCCGAGTCTATTCGCAACAGCCTGCCGGATGTCGAGGTTGTCGTTCCCATCCGTGAAATCGACCAGGAAGCACGATACGGCAGTTGTAAGGTGGCTATTAAAATCGTGGGTACCATTCCGTGGTACACGGCGGTTTCGCCGGTTCATGTGGTTCATGGTCGGTTTTTGAGCAGCATCGATCTGCATCAGCAGCAGAGTGTGTGCGTGGTAGATGAGCAGCTCATCAGCGGTCTGTTCGGATTCGATGAGCCCCTCGGCAAGGACATAAGGATAAAGGGCAGTTGCTACCGCGTTGTAGGAATTGCCGGGACACCGTCGATTGTGGGCTTCTCGAATGGCGCCACAAGCGCTATGGCGGCCGTAACGGATTCCGACAGTGGGGCCACAGGTAGTGTATATTTGCCTTTATCAACAGCCAAGTCCCGATTCACCGAGTTGAGCGCAAGCTTTACCGGGGGCAGTGAGAGCATAGAAAAAGTACAGCTACAAAAGATTACTGTGAAGATTAAATCGACCGACCAGGTCTTACCAATGCGTGATATTCTGGATACTTTGCTGGCGCGTCTTCACAAGGATAAGAAGGACTATCGCATAATTGTGCCGCTTGAACTGCTGTACCAGGCGAGACGAACACAGCGGATTTTCAGTATAGTACTCGGCTCTATTGCCACGATTTCACTTCTGGTCGGTGGTATCGGAATTATGAATATTATGCTGGCTACCGTTAGCGAGCGAACGCGGGAGATTGGAATCCGCCGTGCCCTCGGTGCTACGAAACGCGATATAATCGTTCAGTTCCTGTCAGAAACGCTTATGTTGACATTTATCGGGGGCGTTTTGGGCATTGTTCTGGGTTCTCTCATTCCATCTCTGGTGACCCGTTTCGGCAATATGCCAACGGTCATTACGGGGCTGTCGCTGCTTCTGGCCTTTGGCATTAGTGCTGCGGTCGGTGTCGTCTTTGGTATGTATCCGGCCTATCGAGCCGCCAATATGGACCCGATTGAGTCGCTCCGGCATGAATAATTTCACCCGTGAAACCGGCCGGTCATCTTGGTTGATATTTATGAGAAAGCACAAAATCAACAGTTTCTGGCACTGTGGGCAGCGGTTTTCCTCTTTTCTTTTATGGAGCTTTATCGTATAATGACAGTAGTATTAAAGAATGGAGATCGGGTATATGTAGCTTGAGGCCCCTGATGATCTGAAGTCAGCTTGTTTCTCATCTCCTGGTAGAATTAACTTAAATGATTGTTTGTAAAGAAGTTATATTTGTAAAGAGTAAAATAATCGAGATTGTTCTTTTTCAAAAAACCAGTTCCGGCATAAACATCGGCAGATGTGATATTAGAAAAGTAATCAACGATATCGGAGGAGAGTTTTATGCTTCGCAGTCTTAGGGACTCCGCCGTAAGGCGTCCTGTGCACTTATGGAGGATTCGGCCCGAGGCGTTTTTCTGCTGGATGCTCGGCATAGCCGTTATTCTTGGTCTTGCCGGTTGCAGTCCGGAGCAGTACAAAGCCCAGGCCGACAAAGAGGTTTATGAGATTATCGATAACAAATGGTCGGACGGCCTCGGCCATAAGTCTAATTATATAATCAGCGACAGCAATATCCCGCCAACGCCTGATGATATTCAAATTGAGCTGGCCGTGCCTGAATCGGGTGTTATTGATCTCGCTCAGGCGGTTGCTATCGCTACAGCGTATAGCAGGGAGTACCAGGGCCGTAAAGAAGAGCTTTATCTTAAGGCTCTTGATCTTACACTCGCCAGGCATCAATTCGCCCGGCAGTGGTTTGGAACGGTCGATGCGAGATATAACAACAATAACGAAGATGAAAATGTCGATAGCAGAGATGAATATGAAAATGTCAATGCCGGTGCCGGATTGGGCTTTCAGCAGCTTTTGGCTGACGGTGCAAGAATCAGCATAGATATAGCAATGGATTGGACGAGGTTTCTTACCGGCGACCCGCGGACCTCGCTGGCCTCGATTCTAAGTGCCGAGGCGTCTCAGCCGTTACTTCGGGGCAGAGGCCGGGCCATAGTGCAGGAGAATCTGACGCAGGCCGAGCGCGATGTTTTATATCAGATACGTTCGTTCAACCGTTATCGCAAGGATTTTGTAGTTTCGATTGCAGATGACTATTATCGCGTTCTGGAGCAGAAAGCCAACGTAACCAACGCCGAAAACAGTTATTACAGGCTGGTGGAATCGCGAAAGCGTCTGGAAATCGAGGTAGAGGCCGGTTCGGCAAAGCCATTTGATGTGGACGAGGCAAAGCAGCAGGCTTTGAATGCCGAAAATCGGTGGGTGCAGGCCCAGCAGAATTACGAACGGGCACTTGATGAATTCAAGGTGAGGCTTTCTTTGCCGCCCAGTGCCGAAATTGAGCTGGACGATAATGAATTGAAGGCCCTGGAAGATATCGGTATAATCGAGCCTGGTTATGAATTGAATGAAGCGGTCGAGACGGCGTTTCTTCGCCGTCTGGATTTGGCCAACAGCAGAGATAAGATTGATGATGCGGCGAGAAAAGTCGAGGTGGCCGCCGATAATCTTGGTATAGAGCTTGATCTGGTCGGCAGCGCGGGCGTTGGTTCGACGCCGGAAACCAACTTCGACAGATTGCAGTTTCATGAGGGAGATTATAGCTTCGGTCTGAGATCGAACGACCTTGGTTTGGACAGGAAGGCCGAACGCAATGAATACCGTAAAGCGCTGATAACATTGGAGCAGCAGCAACGGCAAAATGAGCTTGACACCGACAGAATAGAACTGGATGTACGTCAGGCCCTTAGAGCGCTGAAAGCGGAAGCCGAACGATACCGAATTCAAAAGATGGCATTGGATTTGGCCCAGCGACGGCTCGAAACTCAGAAATTGATGCTGGAAATCGGACAAAGCAATGTACGACTCCTGCTGGAATCGGAAGGGGCCTTGTTGGAGGCCCAAAACGACGTGACGAGTGCCCTGGTTGCGCACGCAATAGCGAAGCTGGGCTTTTTCAGGGATATCGGCATTTTGCAGGTCAGGCCGGATGGTATGTGGGAACAGCAGGTGCAATGACAGCTAATAGGGATAGCGCAGTGGAGTTCGAAAAAGATTCGCCGATCCTGGTCATGGAGCGATTGTGCAAGAATTACGAGCTCGGCACGGTGGAATTGAAGGTCCTGCGCAACATCGAGCTGACAATCAACGAAGGTGATTACGTGGCCATTATGGGGCCGAGCGGCTCGGGAAAATCCACCCTGCTCAATATGATCGGCTGCCTCGACCGCCCGACCAGCGGTGATTACTGGCTCGGTGGGCAGAACGTCTCGTTGCTCGACGATGACCAGTTGTCCACGATACGGGGTGCTCGTATCGGTTTCATATTTCAATCGTTTAATCTGATCAACCAGCTCAACGTTGTTGAAAATATAGAGGTCCCGATGTATTATCAGGGCTACTCCGAAAGTGAAAGTGCCGAGCGCGCCATAGAGTTGGCCACAATGGTCGGCCTCGAAGAAAGGCTTGACCACCGGCCTTCGGAACTCAGCGGCGGCCAGCAGCAGCGAGTCGCTATCGCCCGGGCGCTGGCAAACGATCCGCTGATTATTTTGGCCGATGAGCCGACCGGTAACCTTGATTCTGAGAGCGGCGGGGAAATCCTGAAAATTCTTGTCGATTTGCATAAACGCGGCAAGACACTGATTGTGGTAACGCACGATGAAGGTATCGCCGAGAACGCCGGTAGAGTCGTGGAAATTTTCGATGGCAGGATAAAACAGCAATAATAAAAAGGATGCTCACGGCAAAACTATGTTTTTATTTCGTTTCAAACGCACAGCTAAGTTGGGAATCAAAAGTCTTTGGATGCACAAGCTGCGTTCGAGCTTGACTGCTTTAGGCATTATCTTCGGTGTCTCTTCTGTTATTGCCATGCTGGCCATCGGCGAAGGTGCAAGTCGTGCTGCACAGGAACAAATCGCCCGGCTCGGCAGCCGTAACATTATTGTAAAAACAGTGCCGCCACCCGAAGATAAAGATGCCAGCAGTCAGCAGGAAAGCATGCGTGTGTACGGCCTGACCTATCTTGATGCCGAGCGTTTTCGCAACAGCCTGCCTAACGTGGAAGTCGTGGTGCCGAGCCGTCGTCTTCCCCAGCAGGCATGGTATCGCAATCGCAGAGTCGCCATCGAAGTCATCGGGACGGTGCCCTGGTATCCGGAAATATCGCCGGTCAGGGTTATGTCGGGCCGGTTCCTCGGCAGCATCGATATGCACCACAAGCAGGGCATTTGTGTTATCGATGAAAATGTGCTCAGGGAATTGTTTGTCTTTGACGATCCGCTGGATCAGGATGTGAAAATATTGGGCGATTATTATCGTGTTGTTGGAGTAGTCAGCGCCGCCCAGGCCATCTCGACGGAAAACAATATCGACAGCGGAGCTGCACAAGGAAAAGGTCAGGGCGGGGCGAATATGGGGAATATCTATATCCCGTTGACGACGGTTAAGAACCGTTTCGGAGAGATATCGCTGCAGTTCGGAACCGGCGGACGCTCTGTCGAGAAAGTTGAATTGCAGGAGATTACTGTAAAGGTCGGTTCCATAGACCAGGTGCTCTCGACGCGTGATACTTTAGAGACAATATTGGACCGGTTCCACAAGAAAAATGACTACCAGGTCGTCGTTCCCTTAGAGCTGCTCAAGCAGGCCAGGCAGACCCAGCGTATTTTCAGCATCGTCTTGGGTTCCATTGCTGCGATTTCGCTGCTGGTCGGCGGCATCGGGATTATGAATATTATGCTGGCCACCGTCAGTGAGCGGACGCGCGAGATCGGCATCCGCCGGGCCCTCGGCGCCAAGAGACGCGATATTATTATTCAATTCCTCTCTGAAACTCTCATGCTGACTTTCCTCGGCGGCATCCTGGGCATCAGCCTGGGCTCTCTGATTCCGTTTCTGGTTACGTATTTCGGCAAAATGCCCACGGTAATTACGGGCATTTCACTTGTACTGGCCTTCGGCATCAGCGGTGCAATCGGCATCATATTCGGCATTTATCCGGCCTATCGGGCCGCCAATATGGACCCAATCGAATCCCTCCGCCACGAATAGATTGTCCAACACTGTCATTCCCGCGAAAGCGGGAATCCATTTTCATAATTCAATTGGGTGGCAGCCTCATCCCGATTGTCGTATATCGGGATGGGGATGGTTGTTCCATTAGCAGCAAACTTCCATCAAGAACACATTCGCATCGGTTCCCGATTTTCTTCCGAGCACGCCGAATTGTCCGCCCGTTTTGGAAGTTGCCAGCAAATCCAGCTTATCGCCCTCGAAAACTTCGGACAAATACGTGGCCTGCACGCTGCGGATGTTCTCATTGAGCTTGAATTCTCTGCTCAATGCATCGATGCCCCATCGCACGTATTCGGTATTATTTACATGCCCGTTCAAATCGATTGCGCTGCGGGGCACAAGTACGGGCGGTTCGCGAACCGCCCCTACGCGATAGTCGCCGTCAGGCTCTAAGCGTTTATGCTCATCCGGCAGGGCTTTGACTCCGGTTTTGGGCAAATTCAATTCGAGCTTAAACAGGTTCTTCAGCCGGTTGGTTTGTTTGTTCAAGACCATCCATTCACTGCCGGCACGAAATAATTCCGAGCCATCTTGGTCTTTGCCGACAAACTCTCTTGTAGCTATCGTCCGGCTATACCCGCTGGGCCACGTCCTGAGTGTGATTTCATCTTCCCGGCCGGGAAGTCGGCTGATTTCTATCCTGATATTCGACAGCGCCCAGTAGCCGCCCATTTCGCTGAGTTTGTCGAATCCGAGTCCGAGCTGTTCGGCGTGAAGGGCAGCGATTTCCTGCAGGTACTGCATCAGCGAGAATATCTTAAGCTTCCCATCAACGCCGCACTCATAAGTCCTGATCCCGAATTTTTCTTCTTTAACTTCCACTCCAAGAAAATACCAGATATACACCTTATGTACAATAGTGCGATCAGAGGGTGTCATTCTCATGCGAAAATGATTGAGTACGTTCTGGTATTGCTCAAATCACAATGCCCGACCTCATTACTTCGGCCAGGAAACCGCTTGAATCATGTTTCTTTTCAAGAATAACCGGCTCAATTCTGTCATCAACCTCTCGACTGAGTTTCCATAAGATTGGTCGTGTTTCAAAATAATCGCCGGGCATTTCATCAACAACTACAGCAACATCAATATCACTATCCTGTCTTTGAGCACCCTTCGTATAGGAACCAAAAAGAATCAATGATTCAAAATTCATTTGCCTTGAAAGAAGTTCTTTATACCTTTTCAGGATTTCGATAACTTCTGTTTTATCCATACTTGGAATTCCTCTGCCTTTTTGAGGATATCTTGACAACGATCCTGGGTGAGACTTTTTATTAATAGTTCTTTATTTGAAGGGTACCGAGCCTCGATATTCAGAGGCTCAATCAAGTCCATGAAATCTTTTTGCTCTTCGGATAATAATTCATAAATAGAGGCCCTTTTTGCCAGTAATGATAGTCGGTGCGAAAAGGGAGGTGTTTCGTTATGCTTCATTACATAATAGGCTTTGAGTATTTTTTCAATGGATTGATGAGCCATGAATCCGACATAGAGAAAACGCATGCCGTCTAACATCACAGATGCGGTTTTCATGTCGTAATCGGACAGCTCTATCCAATATGTAATTTTTGTATCCATACGATGACTATATTACACAATATCCCGCTAAAAGACAAGCCCGATACAATTTATATCCAAATCACAATAGATTCTTTTCTAATCAAATTACTATAGATAGATTCGGAATTTTTCTTCTTTGACTTCCACGCCAAGAAGATAATAAATTTATGCTGCTAAAACAATAACATTTCTAAGAACTGACAATTTGATAGGAACCTAAATACGGTTATCTCTGAGCGGCTTTCCGCCGGCTGCGGCGTTCTCGTGCAGCGTTGTTTTTACATATCTTGCAGGAACCGGCAAGGCCGTCTTTGCTTGAGGAATTTTTATGGAATTCGCTTTCCGGCTTCCATTCTTCGCATTTTCGACACAGTTTTTGCCTGACACCGTCCACAGTTCGATGTCGCTGCTCATCAGTTTTGCTTCTTTTCGCAGTTTTACTTTTATCCGGCACCTCGACAGCCGGCTCGGCCGCGACTTGCTGCTCGGATATTTGCTCGGATTGAGAATCTTCGGTCTGAAGCTCTCTGCAGGCAGCCGTCATCTCGGCAATTTGTTGCTCGGCCTGTTCGAACCTAACAAGCTCACTCTGCAATTTTTCGTTTTCAGCCGTTAATTCGGAAACCTGCTGCTCAAAACTAACTTTGGCCTGCTTGTGTTCGGTGATTTCATTTTGGAGCTGTTTGATTTCTTCATGCAGCTTTTCCAATGTTTGTAAGTGTTGCTTGTTTTGTGATTCGGTTTGTTCGAACTTGGCAAGCTCATGCTGCAATTTTTCATTACCAGCCGTTAATTCAGAAACCTGCTGCTCAAAACTTACTTTGGCCTGCTTGTGTTCGATGATTTCATTTTGGAGCTGTTTAATTTCTTCCTGCAGCTTTTCCAATGTTTGTAAGTTCTGCTTATTTTGAGATTCGGCCTGTTTAGACTCGTCAAGCTCGCGCTGCAATATTTCATTATGATTCGTTAATTCGGAAACCTGCTGCTCGAACCTTATCCTGGCCTGCTTGTGATCGAAGGTTTCGTTTTGGAGCAGTTTAATTTCTTCTTGCAGTTTTTCTAAAAATTCCTTTGTTTGTAAGTCCTGTTTATTTTGTGATTCGGCTTGTTTAGACTTGGCAAGCTCATGCTGCAATTTTTCATTTTCAGCCGTTAATTCGGAAACCTGCTGCTCAAAATGTGCCTTTGCCTGCTTGTCTTCGGTGGTTTCATTTTGGAGTTGTTTAATCTCTTTATGCGTTTTCTCCAAAGGTTCCTTTATTTGTATGTGCTGCTTCTTTTGATGTTTCTGAACAGGAGCCAATCGGTCTTCTTTCCAGTCCCTGACTACATGAGGGCTTTTATTACGGGTATCAAACTTCCGTCCGATAAGGGGTGAATTATCCGGGAATTGATCTTTAATATATTTACTTTGGACTTTTTTGCTACGCTGTTGCTTCGTCATCCATACCAGCACAAACAACACTGTCAGGGATATTATTAGTATCTCCCATTGCGACCATTGGCGACCAAATAGCGATAATGTTGATAGAATAAATCCTTCCACAAAACACTCCTGCAATCGTTATTATACAAGTCAGGTTTTGTTAGAGCCTCTAAGTAACGTTTTGAATTTTAGGCGCTCTGAAATAGTCTAATCGACCAATAAAATTACCATATTCATATAAAACGACATATTTAGTCTTTTTATGAGTAATTATTTCTTCCTGAAATATGTAAAAATCGCATTAAAAAGCCTGTAAGATAGGCTATCTCACGGGGTGAACTATTAAAGACGCCATTAGGCTCCGAGAGACATCTTTTAGCTCCAAATTGGCTTATTTTGCTTGACTACGGCTGATTCTATTGTGTACACTATATTTGTATCATATGATAAAGCCGTTTGCGATCCTGATACCATGAACTATTAAAAAGGGGGCAGGAGGAGAAATAATGGCAGGAGCATCAAGTCGAAAAAACCACTTACTTATTTCTACTATAGTCGTATTTCTAACTACGCTATGTACAACTGATATTGTTAAGGCAACAAATAAGAATGATACTAATTTGAACTTAAGCAACGTTGGAAATGTTCGAGAATATTATTTAACCGTTGGAAATGAGCAGGTGCATTTTGTGGTGCAACCGGAGGCGGGGTATGTTCTAAAGCTACAGGATGAGATTGGATCAATAGACACTCTCAGTCGCTATCTAAAAACCATAGCAGATGTAGAAATACATCCCATTCGTAGTTCAGGCCGAAAAGGCATGTATATAATCAAAAACGCACGGTTGCCCAACGAAAACGACAGAACTATGAAAGCTCTTGGATTCCACGACGAGGTTCAATATGCTGCACCATTGTTTTCGTCTAACGGTGAGATAGTCGCAATCATTCCGGAGTTTGTCGTACGTGTTATACCCGGTACGGTAATCGAGCAAGTTCATATTCTTTGTGAAACGGTTGGCTGCAAGATAATAAAGCGAATGATGTTTACGGAGCAGGAATATCTGCTTGAAGTCCTTGGGACGAATGCAGAATCTGTGTTTGCAGTCATCGAGCAACTCAACACAGTTGACTGGATCGAATGGGCGAGCCCGAATATTGTGCACCTGAGTACAGAGCCTGATCCAGATGTTTCGGCAATGCTGTATTCCGCAAAGGATGGCTATCTGTATGACAAGCAGCCAAACTCCATTACGCACCGCGTGATACCCAATGACGAGTATTGGGCGGAGCAGTGGCACCTGCACAACACAGGACAATATGGCGGTACGCCGGATGCCGATATTAATGCCCCGGAGGCGTGGGAAATTACTACCGGAGATCCCAACATCGTTGTCGCAGTTATTGATAGTGGTGTGGACGTTAACCATCCCGACCTGATCAATAACCTTGTGCCGGGCTATGATCCTTATGAAGGAGACGACGATCCATACCCTTACCATGGCAATGCCCATGGTACGATGTGCGCGGGATTAATAGCAGCTCAGGGTAACAATAGTATCGGTGTAGTCGGCGTTACCTGGAACTGCAAGGTTATGCCCATTCAGGTCGGAGGAGAAGGAAAAGAGTTCTCGAGTTCGGCTATAGCGGATGGAATACGCTGGGCCGCGGAACATGGTGCCGATATTCTCAACTGTTCCTTTGGCAGCTATTCTAATAACAACATATTACATTCTGCGATAATAGATGTCACATTACGCGGAGGGATAGGACGTAGTGGAAAGGGGTGTGTCGTCATCGCTGCCACAGGTCATGAAGGGAAGTCCATTAAGTATCCCGCGAGACACCCCGAAGTCATTTCCGTTGGTGCCACAGACTGCAACGACAGTCGTTGGGACAATAGTAATTACGGTCCTGAGTTGGATATTGTGGCTCCATGTGCAGGTGTGAATGTTTTTCCGATACAGGGAATCTGGTCTACGGATATTACTGGAAGCGAGGGCTATAATGATACAGACTACAGGGGGAGCTGCATGGGCACTTCAACATCAACTCCCATTGTTTCGGGAGTGGCAGCATTGATTCTGTCCATGGAGCCTGACCTTACTAACGAAGAAGTTAAGCATTTCATTAGGCAGTCTGCACGCGACCTTGGTGAACCGGGTCAAGATCGATATTACGGCTGGGGCCGTGTTGATGCACGAGTTGCACTGGATATGGTTCTGGCCAAACGTGCTGACCTGAACGATGATTGGATAGTAGATATGGAAGACCTGTTGATTCTTATTGATTACTGGAAAACCAATGAGACCTCAGCAGACATTGCCCCTGCTACAAAACGGGATGGCATTGTGAATGATAAAGATCTTGAACTTTTTATGCAATATTGGCAAACAGAGATGCCTCTTCCAGGCTTAGTAGCACATTGGAAATTTGATGAGACAGAAGGTACGATTGCTTATAACAGTATCGGAGAAAAAGTTATTTTCCTTTCTGGTGAGATGATATGGAGACCAGAAGAAGGCAAAATAGATGGTGCTCTTGAACTTGATGGTATTGATGATTGTGCCGGCTCATCTCCTATCTTGAATCCTGCGGACGGGCCATTCAGTGTCTTTGTATGGATTAAAGGAGGTGGTCCAGGCCAGGTGATTATATCACAGATAGACAGTTCCGGAGGAGGCATTGGTGGCACTTGGCTCGGCATAGATTCATCAGATGGGAAACTTATGACAGGGCTGGTTCCTTCTCAGAATTCAAGCCTTCTAGTGGTATCGCAGGCGGTTATTACTGATGGCCAGTGGTATCATATAGGTTTTGTATGGGATGGCTCATACAGAATCCTCTATGTTGATGGCGTAGAAGTCGCAAAAGATGAAACGGCTGGGGCACCTTTACTATCATCCGATGGTAGCTTGTATATCGGTGTCGATAAAAACTTAGAGCCAAGTACTTTCTTCTCTGGCATGCTTGATGATATTCGCATTTACAACCGTGCTCTTACCGCAAAGCAAATCAAGACACTATCAAAGTAACCATTCGTAATGCTCGTATAACCATTTAATTGGTAGATTCTCAAAGGACAGGATTATCCGAGATTTTGGTGGGAGATAGGCGACGAGGCGTCGCCGTAAATCAAATATCAAACATCAAATAGTAAAACTATAGAGCAAAATCTAGAAAATGGATAAGACGAACGTCGGATACAAAAGATAGCACACAATCCTACTGTCGAACGTCTTAGCGTGAACGACCAAAAGAGCTTTTTGAAATTTGATATTTCATATTGATTTTTGCATTTTGACTTTTACTTTGCTCTATGAATGTTTCGACCAATGATCTCGACATATTGATAGCCAACTTCAGCCAGGATAATGCCCCGGCTGCTGACTGCCCGTAAAATCCAATATCAATCTTTTGGTGGGGCAAGCCGCCACCCTACATATCTGCGTGAACTGCGTTCATCCGCGGTTGATTAAAGAACGCCGTGTAAAGGAGATTTATTTAGAATTTATCCGCTTTTTTGGATTACCGTTCGTAGAATAGATAACAGATTTATGTAGAATACATAAATCAAGGAATAAGGTAAAAGGGATAAGGCAAAAGGATTTGGAATTATGATTTATTAATTACGATTTATTATTTCTCTGTGCCCTCTATGATCTCTGTGGCTATGACCAAAGTTGAAAAAACAAAGCCAATTTTTGAAAGGGCAAAATGACGTTAATCTAATATTAACAATGGTTTATGGAGATTTTAACGATTGAAGGCGGCGAAAAAACAAACCCAAACAAAGCCAATATTATTTAGCCCTTAGCACCGCTGGGAGTTGAAAGACGGATTTGAAAAAACAAAGCCAATTATCGAATGAGCAAAACAGCGTAAACTCTTAAATGAAAGGGAATTATGGAAAAAAGCCTCCCTGCGGGGCACGAAAAAACAAAGCCAATTCAAAGCCAATTTCGGATGATGGATACACTCACAATTGTTCTTGCGGCGGTTCTCCGATAGGTTCTATCGGGCCGTCTTGCGGCATATTCGGGCCGGCTGGTCGGCGTCGGAACGGGCCGGGACCAGGACCTCTGCGGGGACGCTCCTGCTCGCCCCTTCGGAATCTGCCGCCGCGACCTTCTCCCCATCCCGGGCCGCCGCCGTGAAGCGGCCTCTGCAGCCGTTGCAGCCTTGATTCCCATATTCGCTTCTGCCGGTCGGTCAGGATGCTCGATACCTGTTCATTCATCTGCTCCAGAGCTTCGCCGATTTGCTCTTGAGCATCGATACGGACATTGTGCAGTGTCTCCATATGTTCTTTGAGGATCGGCTCGATTTTCTCTGCCTGTTCCGGCGTGAGGCGAAGCTCGCGTTGCAACTGGCCTGCAATTCTGCCGCTCGCGAATTCTGGCCCTCGCGGTGGTCTTGTGATTTTTTCCGGTGCGAAAATCAGCATGGCCGAGCCGCCGATAACTACTCCGGCTATAAGGATGACAAGGCCGAAAAATGCCATCCGCCACATGTGGGCTTTATTAATCTGGCTGACTACCTGGTTGTCGGTTGTTTCGTTCTGGCTCATTGCACCACCCATGCAATTGCTTGTGAAATTTCGTATAAAGGTCCCGTCGCGGAGTTATAAACCATGACAGCTATTACTACTGCAGAGACAGCAAATGCCGATGAAGCAGCCGCCAGCCACAGCAGGGGCTTTTCGGTCATTTGCTCTATCCGATTTTGCTGGGCACTAAGTCTTGCTATTACCCGACCGGCAACGTCTACCGAGGGTGGCGACTCGCTGCGGGCCCGTGCGGCTAAGGCTTCGAAAAGGTTTTCGTTTTTCATCTCTGAAGCTCCTTTCCCGACTGGGCGAAAAGCTTTTCCAATCTCTTTCTGGCCCGCATCGACTGGACCTTTACCATGCTTTTTGTCCAGCCCGTTCGGCGGGCGGTTTCGGCGACGTCGCATCCTTCCAGGTAGCGCAGAGTCAAAACCAGCCGGTCTCGCGGTTGTAGTTGCGCCAGCAGCCGGTGCAGCATATCGGCGGCCAGGCCCGGATCAATTTCTTCCGGCGACTTGTCCGGCAACTGGTCCCATTCGGCCAGCGAGAAACTTTCCGTCTCGTGCCGGCGTGCCTGCTGCTTCCAGTAGCGATAGCCGACACGAGTGGCGATTCGCGAAAGCCAATGGCCGAAGGGGGCCTTTTCACGGTAGCTTTTCAGGCTCATGTACGCCTCGACAAAGACGTCCTGTACCAGCTCCTCATGCACGAGCCGGTCCCGGCTGAAACGCCACAGTATCCGGCTGACATGTGACTGGTGCTGTTTAATCAGCCGGGTGTAAGCGTCGGAATCGCCCTGGCGGCTCAGGCGAACGTCTTCGATCTCGGCCGCAAGAGTTGCGTTAGTTTGTTGCCGGTCTTCTGCGACGATTTCTGAGTCCATTAGGCTGTTAATAAGTTCAACCAATAACCAGTCGGCCCGGAGACTTACGATCCGGCCTGGAAGATTCGATAAAACCATATGTGAAGGATACGAAAGCATATGCGATTCAGCAATAAAATTCCCGAATATTCCTATGTTTCTCTGCTGCCATTGCAACGCCTAAACAATCCCGCCGAGCAACGGCATCTCGGCGGGATCTTCGTTCTGTTATTCTGTCATATTGCCAGGGTTGTCGATCTATTGCGTTGTTTAAGATTCTCTGCATTATTCATCCTATGGCTGATCTGTCTGGTTTTCAACCGACGGTGGCTCTGGAGCGTTGGCATCCGGAGCTTTTTCCGGTTGCGGATTCAATCCCCAGCCTTGTCCCCAACCCGGAGCCCGGCCTTGTCTCCAAGCGGATTCCGAGCCTGGAGCCCAACCTCTACCTCTGGGCGGTATCGGCCGGCTCGTATCTTCCGGTGTAAACCTACGCGGCTGCATACCCAGGCCGGGTCTGCCCATACCTTCGGGACGAAACTGTCCTCTACTTCCATTCATTTGGCGGCCCTGAGGAGCAATATTTCTACGTTGGAAACCTCTGCCTTGGATCACGTCACCCCTACCTTGGAAACCTCTTCCGCCTCTGCCCTGCATTACGGGGCCTCTACCTTGGAAACTTCTGCGGCCGTTGCCCTGCATTGCCAGGCCTCTAGCGCCTCTACCCTGGAAGCCCTGACCGAATCTGCCCGGTCCTCTGCCTTGCCAGCCACGAATGTTTTGAATCGGTCTCTGGCAGAGCGGACAATATTGGCCTCTTGGCCCCCGGAAGTTGTCCGGCCATACGAATTCGGGATTTGCGCCAATTCGCGGTCCGCTGGGCATTCCGCGTCCCAATCCTTGCCTGCCGCCGCGTCCACGGCCGCCTCGACCCGGCCCGGCAAATGCTTCGCTGGCCAAAACTGTCAATGCCAGCATAAAAATGATCGCTGTTGTAATTTTTGTCTTTTTCATTTTCGGTTCCTTTCATTAATTTTTCATAACACTGCATATCTGGGCCCCTTTTTTGGGTTCTTCTACAGGGATAGTGGCGAAGTTGGGGAAATGGTTACATATGAATCAAGATTTTCAGGAAAATATACGGGTAATTATGCTTAACGAAAGGAGTATTACTATGGAATTACAGTCATAACGCACCCCTTTCAGGGCGCGTTATGACTTTCCAGATATTCATTAAAAGGCATGCATTATGCTTTTTTGCCAGCAGCCTTGAGGATAAGCTGGTTTTCTACCTGATCCTGGCATGTCTGGCTGAACTCACACTGCTCGCAGTTATAGAGTTTCGGGCATATACGGAAAGAGATTTGTCCGTTCATTGTGTACCGGCACTGATTTTTGCCTACAAGAGCATTGAGCTTATCGAGGAAAGGCTGAATCCTTGGGTCGGTGCGGTTCTTCTCTTTCTTCATCATTGCTGCGTGAAACGAGCATCCGGAGCTGCACTGGTACCCGAATGGACACATCCGTTTCTTAATGACCTCGGCCTGATACCAGATGCAGGGTGAGACTACTTCTTCCTCGACCGACGGGGCTTCTACAGGCAAGGGCATCTCTATTGTAGCTGTGCCAACCTCGATGCCTCGGGCTTTAGTGATAGAAGCCCCGAGACGCTCCAGCTCAAAAGGTTTTGCCAGGTAGTCAACAGCACCTCTACGCATTGCTTCTGTAGCAGTGTCAACCGAAGGATAAGCGGTGATAATTATGACTTTTGTTTTGGGATTCTTCACCCTGACTTCGCTGAGCACTGAAAGCCCGTCCTGGCCGGGAAGCTTAAGATCTACGATCATGACATCATATTGGTCTAAATTGAAGTCCTTGAGTGCCTTTTCTCCGTCATCTACGGCATCAACTTTGTGGTCTTCGCTCGAAAACCAGTCAACTAATGATTCCCGCATAATGTCTTCATCTTCTACTACCAAAATCGATTCTTTTTCCATGACTTAAATCCTCTAATTTGCTTTACTCAATTTAATCTTGTTTAATTAGCAATACCTTCTTCTTTATTAATATCGCAATAACTATGCCGAAAAGAACGGATTTAGATTTTTTGAAAAATTGTGCTAAGTGTATATATTTGAAATGTTTATGACAGCCAAGAATGGCAAGGCGAGATTGTCAGGAATTTTCTGGGTGTCTATAAGCGCAGCATTAGGTGTCTAAAATATCGACATTGATATCGTACTTTTTCAGTTTGTTGTAGAGGGTCATACGATGAATACCCAGCATCTTCGCGGTCCTGGCAATGTTGCCGCCCGTTTCCTCGAGTACCTTGCGAATGTGGTTTTTCTCCAGTGCCTCAAGAGTTTTCCCTTCAATGGGATTTGAGTTCGTCAATTCCTGTGGAAATTCCGCCAAGGTGATCGCCTTGTCCTTCGAGAGAACCACGCCGCGTTCAACCATATTTTCCAGTTCTCTAACGTTGCCGGGCCAGTCATAATTCAGCATGAATTCAACCGCCTCAGGTGAGAAGCTTTTGACCGGGCTGTTGTTCTGTTTGGCGTACTTTTTCAGAAAATGCTCGGCTAATGGCAAGATGTCCTCCCGGCGGCTTCTAAGCGGAGGTAAGTCGATTGTCACGACGTTCAATCGGTAATACAGGTCTTCTCTGAATTTCTCCTGTTCTATCAAGGTCCTTAGCTTCTTATTTGTGGCGGTGATGATCCGTACATCGACGTCTATTTCTTCGTTGCTGCCGATTCTGGTAATCTTCTTCTCTTCAAGCGCTCGGAGCAGGTGAACCTGTGTGTTCGCATCTATCTCTCCTATTTCGTCAAGAAATAGAGTGCCTTTGTCTGCGGCCTCGAACTTGCCCTTCCTTCTTTCAACAGCTCCTGTAAAGGAGCCTTTCTCATAGCCAAATAGTTCGCTTTCCAGCAACGTTTCCGGCAGAGCCGCGCAGCTTGTGACAATAAATGGCATGTTATGGCGCTGACTCTGACGATGAATAGCTCGGGCGACAATTTCCTTGCCCGTGCCGCTCTCTCCTGTGATTAGTACCGTGGTATTGGTTGGAGCTACTGTTTTTATCAGCTCGAAAATCTTCATCATCTTGGGGCTCTTGGCGATGATGCCCTCGAAGCTGTGTCTATCTTCGACTTTCTGGCGCAGACTGATGTTCTCCTCAATCAAATTGTGATGTTCGACCAGGTTTCTTATTATCAGTTCGACCTTTTCCGGGCAGAAAGGTTTTTCAATGAAGTCGTAAGCTCCTTCTTTTATAGCTGAGATTGCTGTTTGAACTGTGCCATGGGCTGTAATGATAACAGTCGATATGGTAGGAACGATTTCTCTTGCCTTTTTCATCAATTCGATGCCGTTGATTCCAGGCATGATGAGGTCTGCAATCATAATTTTGACTTTTTTGCGTCTGATTATATCGAGTGCTTCTTCTGCACAACTGGCAGTCAACACATTATATCCGACAGAACTGAGCCAGTCGCAGAGAGATTCTCTTACGATGTCTTCATCATCCACAACGAGTAACTTAGTCTTTTTCTTCATCTATGATCCCCAGAAAAATAGAAAATGTCGTTCCATCGACGGGATTGCTCTGGATTGCTATTTTACCGTGATGTCGTTCGATAATCCCATGGACGACAGATAGTCCAAGCCCTATACCTTTGCCTTTCTCCTTCGTAGTGAAGAAAGGCGTGAAAAGCTTGTCTAAATTCTCTTTGGGAATGCCAACTCCCGTATCGCTGATATCAATTCTAACTGCGTCTCTGATTGAGTTTCCGATTTTGACAACTTCGGCGACCGAAGTGGTTATTGTCAAGTCACCGCCTTCGGGCATTGCCTGAGCAGCGTTAAGCATGATATTCATCAGTGCCTGCTGGATTTGGTCAAAGTCAACCTTGATAAGAGGAAGTGACGGGCACAGTTTTTCTTCGATTTTTATGTTTTCAAGACTGATTTGATGGCCGATTATCTCAAATGTTGCTTCAATGACTTTGTTTATGTCAACCGGTCTGAGTTTGACTTCCGTCTGGCGTGAGAAGTCAAGAAGGTTTTTGATTATGCGGGAACACCTTTCGGTTTCTTTTCCAATTTTTTCGAGTTGCTTCTTGGTATCTTCGGTCTGTAATTTGCTTTGTTCGTACTTTTTCAGAAGGAGTTTAATATAGACCAGAATACCGGCCAGTGGATTGTTGACCTCGTGAGCAACTCCTGCAGCCAACTGACCTACGGATGCCAGCTTCTCTGATCTTAACAATTCTGCCTCCGTTAGCTTACGTTCGGTAATGTCTTCACCTGAACTAAGAGTACCGATTATTTGGCCTGTTTTGTCTTTTAGAGTTGTGTTATGCCAGGCGATTATCCTTTCCCCTCCATCTTTTGTCAGGATTGGATTTTCATAATATTCAGCAGGCTTAACTTCTCCAGCTATCAATTTTTGATATAGGATTTTTACTTCTTCTCTTAATCTTTCCGGGACATAGAAATCGAACCAGTTGTTCCCAAGGATATCGTCTTCTTCGTATCCGAGGACTTCAGAGCCCATTTTGTTGATGAGAGTTATTCTTCCCTTGAGATCGAGAGCGACAATTATAACGCGGGCTACACTTAGGTATTGTTGTGCTTTGTCTCTTTCCTCTCGTAGCTGGTCCCACAACTCCTTGCGTTCTGTTAAATCTCTGAAGATTTCCAGAGCGCCGATTATCTCATTATCGCTGGATCTTAGTGCTGACGTCGTTACGTTGACAGGAATTTCCTTTCCTGCTTTGTCCTTTATGATCGCTTCATAGTTGAACATGGACTCTCCCGTTTCCAATGTCCTTTTCAAGCGGCATTTAGTCTTACAGATATTACTCCTGAGGACTGTGTAACACTTCTTATCCAAAACTTCCTCTTTCTTGAAGCCTGTGATCTGTTCTGCGGCACGATTAAAGGACGTAATTCTGGCATCCTTATTTATGGTAAAGAGTCCTCCCTGCATGCTTGCCAGGATATTGTCCAGGAATTCCTTTGCAATGTCGTCATCCATCTTCATGCCAAATTCTCCGTTGCTGGCCTCTGCCTTTTCTTAGCACATTTTCGTGTTGGTTCCCATAAGCCCCACACAAGTAAAAATGGATAGGGCAAAACGCCGCTCCATTGACCTAATTACTCCATTGGAGTTAAATGGTCAATTCTTTTTTATTAACTGAGATTACTGATATATTTTTACGTCTATGTTAGGAGTGTTTGATCTGGTATAAATACATACTAATGAATTTGTAGATAGGCTAAAGAGTATATTATGTTTGGATTCAAAAAAAGACGACGAAATCGGCTGGCTTCTCAGCCGTTTCCTAAAGCGTGGCTGGCGATTATCGAGAGAAATGTGCCATTCTACAGGCTGCTGCCCGAAGCGGACCAAAAGGAGCTGCAGCGGCATATCCAAATCTTTATCGGCGAGAAACGTTTCGAAGGCTGTGGCGGCCTGAAGATTACCGATGAAATAAAGGTTACCATAGCAGCACAGGCCTGTATGCTGCTGCTCCACCGCCAGACTGATTATTATCCCGGCCTTCCTTCCATACTGGTATATCCCCGGTCATACGTTGCTCCGAGAGTACCTAAGTTTATTGGCGGAATACTCGTGGAAGGCCCGGATGTTCGTCTGGGTGAGTCATGGCGCCGGGGGGCGGTTGTCCTCTCATGGGACGATGTCCGCCGTAGTGCGGCCGATATTCATGATGGCCATAACGTTGTCTTTCACGAATTCGCGCACCAGCTTGACAGTTCCGGGGCCAAAGGTGACAGCAGCCCAGTTGTTCAGGACCATTCGATCTACATCGCCTGGGCTCGCATTCTGGAAAAAGACTACGAGAAGCTCAGACATGATGTTCGTCAGAACAGGGATACCTTTCTGGATGAATATGGTGCCGTTAATCCCGCCGAATTCTTCGCCGTCGCTACCGAATATTTTTTTGAAAAGCCGAAGGAAATGCTGGAACTTCATCCGAATTTGTATAATGAATTGAAAAATTTCTACCAGCAGGACCCGGCTGAATTACGACAATAATGGTCTCAGTGGTTTTGGTTGTAATTAACGGTTTTGACAATGAAAATGACTCAAGCTTCTCGTGGATTTCAGGTTTTTGCCAAACCGGTCGGTTCGGTCTGCAATTTGGGCTGCCGGTATTGCTATTATCTGCAGACCGAAGACCTCTATCCAAAGGGCGAGTCATTTCGCATGGCTGACGATGTCCTGGAGCGGTATATCGTCCAGCACATCGAAGCCTGCCCCGATGAGATAATCCGTTTTTCCTGGCATGGGGGCGAGCCGACAATGTTGGGTTTGGATTACTTTCGCAGGATTGTGGCTCTCCAGCGCAAGTATCAGCCTGAGGGTCAGCGGATCGCAAACGGGATGCAGACCAACGGGACGCTCCTTAACGAAGAGTGGTGCCGCTTCCTGGCCGCCGAAAGCTTTGCTGTGGGGCTTAGCCTGGATGGGCCGCGGGATATACACGACCGGTATCGTGTCACGAAGGACGGCGGGCCCACTCACGAAAAAGCTATGCGCGGGTATAAACTGCTGCGAAAACATGGCGTCAATACCGATATCTTGTGTGTGGTCAATGCTCACAATGTCCGGTATCCCGTCGAGGTGTACAGGTTCTTCAAGCAGATCGAAGCTCCGTACGTGAGCTTTTTGCCGATGGTTGAGCCGCAGCAGGATACTGAGGACGGCGTTAGCCCGCTGACGGTGCCGGCAGAGACCTGGGGTGATTTTCTCTGTCACATCTTCGATGAATGGGTGGTCCGGGACATCGGGTGGATAAAGGTGCAAATCTTCGAGGAAGCCGCCAGGGTCGCGTTCGGGCAGGAGCATTCGCTTTGCATTTTCCGGCCGACATGCGGCGATATTCCCGTAATCGAGCATAATGGAGACTTCTTTTCGTGCGACCACTTTGTAAATCCGGATCATCTGCTTGGGAATATTACCTGCTCGCCGCTGGTTGAATTGCTTGAAAGTCCGGCGCAGAAAGCCTTCGGGCAGGCTAAATTGGAGACTCTGCCGGACTACTGCCGGGCCTGTGATGTCAGAGCCATGTGTAACGGCGGATGCCCGAAGAACCGCTTCGTCCATACGCCGGATGGGCAGGCCGGTTTGAACTATCTGTGTGCCGGCTACAAACGTTTTTTCACCCACTGCAGGACTTTTGTTACAGAAGTCGCCGCACAGTGGCGCCGGCAGCGACTCGGAGAGCAAGTTCCAACACCACCAAACGCGAATCCCCGAACTAATAATGAGCCGGGGCGCAATGATCCATGTCCCTGCGGCAGCGGCTTGAAATATAAAAAGTGCTGTCTCGGCAAGTGATTAAAATGTGGCCTCCAGCTTACCAACGAGACGTCAGGTTTTGAGCTTTTCATTAAAGAATTCGATGGTCCGCTTCCAGGCAAGCTCGGAAGCTTGCTTGTTATATCGTGACTCATTCGTATCATTGAAGAACGCGTGACCGGCCCCCTCATACATATAGATTTTGTAATCGATAGACGCCTTCTTCAGAGCGGCTTCGAACGCATCTATTCCGGCGTTGATGCGTTTATCCGAGCCTCCGTAATGGGCAAGCACGGACGCCTTGATCTTTGGGACGTCCTCGGGAACCGGCTGGCTGCCGTAGAAGGGAACCGCTGCTGTTAAGTCCGGGCTGTTAACGGCGACCTGGTTTGTCATTCCTCCTCCCCAGCAGAAGCCCATACAGCCGATCTTACCTGTCGTTTGGGGATGGGTCTTTAAGTACTTGACGGCGGCAACGAAATTCTTGACAGTCGCTTCACGGTCGAGCTTTCGCATCTTGGATCGGGCCTCGTTTACATCCTTCGGAGTCCCTCCAAGGGGTGACAGGGCATCCGGAGCAATAGCCAGAAAACCTTTGAGAGCAACACGCCGGGCAACGTCCTCGATATGGGGCTGCAGACCCCGGTTTTCGTGAATCACAATTACGCCGGGCAGTTTCCTGTCACCTTTGGGTCTGGCCAGGCTTGCCCGAATCTCGCTGGTTTCGCCGGGATATTTTATATATTCCGTATGAAGCCGGGGGTCGTCCTTCGGAACAACTTCGGCTGTGGCGGAATTTTCCTCCAGCCTGGCCAGCAAAGCATAGACGGCTGTGGTCCCGCCTGCCCAATGAGCTATTCTTCTGAGGAATTCACGTCGCTCCACAAGCCCTTTTATGTATTTGTCAGAAAGATCGATTATTTTCGCGTCCATGATTTGTTCTCCTTTTTTCCTAAAGTCAATTTCCTTGTTATGAACTTTCCTTTATTGCATATTTTATGAATCTGTCGGCAAAACTTCAATGGTTCCGAGTTTATATCTTCGATGGCCGTCGTCGTTTTCGTGCGGTAGGGCGATAACGGGAGTGCCGTCCCGCATACCGACTGAGACGTATAAATCGTACAATCCCGGCTGGGTGTTAGGCGAGAAGCCATACGTTTTCAGAGCCACGGCAAAGGTTGAGCTGGTGGTTTTGGTCGGAGCTTTGTCCGGCGGTCCTACGGCCAAATCACGAACGTTGAACGATTCATCGCAGAATGCTGCGACGATGCCGCCTTCCTTGTCCTTCAGGATGAACGCAATGAAGCCTCCGGGATAGCAGGGGGCTACACCGGCATTGGCCCAGGTACTGGTGATAGTAAAATGTTCGGATAATTTAATTTGTTCGGGGAAAGTCGCCTTTTTTAACTGAATCCGATATCCCATTCGCCGGTTGATCTTATTTATGATATCGCGGTTCTCTTCCAGCAGGATTCGCGGCCACCAGTGGATGGACATGTAGCTGGCGTGGTACTCTTCGACGGACTGAAGCAGCAGCGAGCCGTCGCCCCAGGCTTTTTTACGCTTGCTCGATCCATAGTGCTCGTGCTCCAGGATTACGGGCAGCTTCGGCCAGAATTCCTGTGCCATCTCGGCGTGAAACCACGAATTCGGCGGAGCTTGTACACAAATACTGTCGTCACGCAGTGTTACTCCTTTGGAAAGGGCGTAATCGGTAATGGGAAAATGTCGCCCAGGCTCGCCCGGCCCTGCAAAATCGTCGCTGATTGCAAGCAGCGTCTTTTTGAAATGCTTGCAGTACAGGTCCACGTGAATCTTGCGGCTTTCGTAGTCGAAGGGCAGTTTCGAGCTGGCCCATGTGTGGCCTTCGCCCCAGACGCCGAACGAGCCAATGTCGATAAAAGCGACGTTCGGATTGCCGTCGTAGCGGTCGGCCATAGCTTTGAGAAAGTTATCGAGCTTTTCGAGGAAGACAGGATCCTTATAGTCCGGCTCCCAGTATGGCCCGTTTTCATCGACGCCCTTGCCGACCGTGAAATTATATCCCTTGGCGCCGGCGGCGTGTATCCACTGAGGCGTCGCCCAGCGCATCCATGATTCCGTGCTGCTGATGCGAAGTGCGATTTGCTTGCCCTTGTCGATCCATCGCTGGGCGGGAGTGTCCAGTAAAGAGAAGTTGAATTTGCCTTCTTGAGGCTCAAGAAACGACCAGGGCACCCGCAGGTAAGCACACGATAGGCCGGGAAAATCATCGAGCGTATCGGACGGTTTCAGTTTTGAGCCGTAATTGGTGATAATGTTCGAATAAAAGTGCATCGTCCAGCCCATCTGCGGATTGACAAGCGACCGGGCGTGATCGACCGGTTCGGCTGTCTGCTGGTTCGATGCTCGTGCCGGCGAGGATATTCCGGCAAAAACGATGATAACGATAAATAAGCGTGAAATTCCTGTCTTCATAATTTTGTCCTTATGCTATAAATATTATTTTGTCTTACCAGCCATGCTTCACGAGAACCATTATAGAGACTATTCTACAGGAAATAATATAATAAAAAAATATTTCAGTCCTTGACAGCGTTGTTAATATGGATAAAATAGGGGATTTGAGTCGATAATTCCAAGTGCCTGTTTGCATCTTATGGATAAGGCGTAAAAGGCTGGATTTCGTTTTTTGCCACGGGGCAATGAAAAAGCAAGAGGAATAATTCCGTTAGTGGTATGATTGCGCTTTTGACTTTCCTGTTTTTCTCCAATAACATGACGGCATAGCCGGTTTTGGAATTCTAATGCTAAAAATGTTTGTTAAAGTGATATCCGTCTTTTTAAGGACACACCAATGCGATTGAGAGATATATGTAAATGGATTTTGTCTTTAGTGCTTTTTTCGAATTATTCTGTTGCCGGTAATATTCAAATGAATCCTTTTACAATGGACTGGCGTGATAATGCGGATTCGCTTGTGAATCTTGATTTTCTATTGGATGCACCGGCAGGTAAAGATGGACATATTCGCATAGATGAAGGCCATCTCGTTAAGCCGGACGGCGAGCGTTTTCGCGTTTGGGGCATCAATTTCACCGGCTCATCTTGTTTTCCATCTAAAGAGGATGCCCCGGTTGTAGCCGAGCATCTGGCCCGATTCAGCATTAATTGTGTCCGCTTCCACTTTCTTGATTCGAACTGGTCGGACAGTTTTTTTATCAAAGACCGGGACGACACGCGCGCCCTGGATCCGCAGCAGCTTGATTTGTTCGATTATTTTGTTGCCGAATTGAAAAAGCGGGGAATCTATACGAATATCAATCTCAACGTGGGCAGAAACTATAGAAAAGGCGATGGAGTAAGGGATTATGAGTATCTGGGCTTAGCAAAAGTTGTTAATTACTTCGACGAGCACATTCAGATGCTGCATAAAGAATATGCCCGGCAGCTTTTAGCTCACTATAATCCATATACCAGGTCGGAGTACCGCAACGAGCCGGCGGTAGCGATTGTTGAAATCGTCAATGAGAATTCCATTGTCGAAGCATGGTTCAGCGACCGGCTGCTGGGAACAAACAAGAGCAGGAATCCCGGTACGTGGGCCGACATCACGGAATCGTATGCCGAGCAACTGACAAAGAAATATAATGGCTGGCTGGAATCACGCTTATCAAAAGCCGAATTAGAGGAATTTCGTTCGATGGCCGGCGTTAAAGCCGATGAGCTTATACCCCGTTTGACAAGGAAACAGTTCAACACCACCGATGAAAGGAGATTTCACCTCGAAGCGGAATTTTACATGAAATTGGAACAAAACTATTTCGGGCAAATGTACCGGTACTTGAAGGATGAGCTTGGCGTCAAGGCTTTGATTGTCGGCACCAGCGACCATAACCACTCCAGGAGCGGTTATCCTTTGCTGACTTCCACTTCCAGGTTGGATGTCGTAGATGGTCATGTATATTGGCAGCATCCGAATTATCTGAGAGATCCCAAAACGAGACGAAGGACTTTCTCAATACCGAATACTCCAATGGTCAATGATCCCTTGAATTCCACAGTTGTTCAGCTTTCCCGATCCGCGGTGGCCGGCAAGCCTTACACCGTTTCGGAAACCAATCATCCTTTCCCTAATGAGTATGCCTGTGAAGGCATTGGCATCCTCGCGGCATACTCGGCCTTTCATGACTGGGACGGCGTATTTTTATATACGTTCGAGCATAAGAATCCCAGGGAATGGACGCCGCGAATGCCGTCACATTTTGAGATTCGGCCGGACCCTGTAAAGATGACGAATATTGCCGCCGCTGCTTTGATGTTCCTGCGAAATGACGTATGCCCCGCACTCGAGAATATACCCAGAACGTACTCGATGAAACGGGTTCGTGAGAGTATCCGGCTGCCGTACTCAGAGCGTCCGTATTTCACGCCGGGCTTCAATCTGTCTTTGCCTCTTCGGCATACTACTCGAATCGCGGGCTTTAACGCGCAATCGGGGCAATATCCGAAAGTCACCGTGGACAATCCTATTGTTTCAGATACGGGAGAGCTTCGCTGGTATCGCTCCGAGGCGGGGAAAGGTCTTGTAACTATTGAAACTGAAAAATCGCAGGCCCTAATCGGATTTGTCAAAGACAATAACAAGGAATTGAAAAACATATCGGCTACGGTGGAAAACGAATTCTGCTCGATTATTGTAACCTCTATGAGTCCGGAACCAATCACGCACTCGCAAAGTCTTCTTCTGGTCGCAACGGCCCGCTCAGCGAACACAGGAATGACCTGGAACGAAAACAGAACGTCACTTACCGATTGGGGCTCAGCTCCGACCGTTATCGAACCCGTCAGGGGCGGCGTGACTTTCCGGAGTATCGAACCGGTAGAAAATGTTGAAGCCATTCCATTGGATGGGGCCGGCAGGAGAATAGGGCGGTCGATTCGGGCGCGAATGAATGACGACGGATTCATAATTACCATTGGAGAACCTGCGACAACGTGGTATCTTGTAAGAATTAAAAGATAAATAGTCTATTGTTCATTGTCGATGAACAATGAACTTGCTACGAAGAACAAATTTGGGATTTTTCATGTGGCAGAGAATTCACAGTCTTTTTCGTAAATCGGCGGAGGACGAGAATCTGTGGACCGAATTCGAAGACAGCCTGATGCTTATAGTCGATCCTGAACAGCTCACGAATAATCTGCTTAGCAAACTACAGGGACTGATGGATGTTGAAAAAGCCTTTGTATATCTGGCGGACCGCAGCGAATCATCCCGGTCTTTTTCTCTTGTGGACAAGGCCGGCCAGGGTGACAACCGGCTACCCGCTCTGGCTGCCAACGGCACCATAGCCCAGTGGTTTCGTGCTAATCGTCAAATTTTGTTCTTCGAGGAAAACGCGGATGTGACGGATTACCTGCGCCAAGAGCTTCAGCCTTTTTTGGATTTGTCGGTGAATCTGGCTTGTCCCCTTATTTCAATGGACAGACTGATTGGTATGGTCTTTCTGCATTTGAGTCAGGGGCCGTTGAATAAGGTCCAGACGGCAAACTTGCAGGTTCTCAGCAGACAGGCGAGCCTGGCTTTCGAGAATGCTCTGCTGTTCAAAGAGCGCTTGCGCCAGAACGAGCGAATGTTTCGTGCCGAGCAACTGGCAACGATGGGCCAGTTTGCCGCCGGTATTGCACACGAGCTTCGCAATCCGCTGACGGCTATTCGCAGTACGGTACAGTACCTTGAGAATGAATTCGGCCAGGGCACAGACCAGAGGAAGCTCGCCCATGACATTCTGGATGAGGTAGATCGGCTGAATAATATTGTTGGCAACTTATTGTCGCTGGCCCGGCCGGCCGAGAGCAATCCCGAGGAAATAGATGTTGGCCAGGAAATTGAACGCTGTGCGAATTTTATCGAGGCCAAAGCCAAGAGCCTGAACATTAAGCTGGAAACTGATTTCGAAAAGGTTTTGCCGAAACTTAGATTCGATCCGGCCGAGTTACGGCAGGTGCTTTTGAATGTTATGATGAATGGGCTGCAGGCGATGCCGGACGGTGGAAGGCTCTTAATAAAAGCCTGTTGCCTCGTAGAAGATTCCGTTGCAGGCAGTGAGAGGATGTTGCTTCAAATAGAGGACGAAGGTCCCGGTGTACCCGCCAATCTGCGGCAAAAGGTTTTTGAGCCTTTTTTCACGACCAAAGCCAGCGGCACGGGTCTCGGGCTGGCCATTTGCAATAGTATAGTCAAGCGATATAATGGTGAGATCTGGATAGAACAAGCCGAGGGCGGTGGTACGGAAGTGAAGATTTCTCTGCCGGTAGGTTAAAAATGGTGCTTGGAAGCTGAATTACATGGATAGACCCAGAGTACTTATAATTGATGACGAAGCCAGCATACGTTCCATTTTGTCCACACTATTGAAAAAAAATGGTTACAGCTTGCAGGCTGCCGATTCCGGGGAAGCGGGGCTTGATATATACGCCCATTTTAAGCCGGAAGTTATTTTGCTGGACTTGAAGATGCCCGGAATCGACGGCATGGAGGTTATGGAAGCTCTGGAAAAGCGTTTGAATGCCGATTGCAAAACCATCATAATGACTGCTCACGGCGAGGTTCGTTCCGCCGTGGAAGCCATGAAGAAGGGGGCCTTTGACTATCTCCAAAAGCCTTTTGATAATGATGAGCTTCTGGCAATAATTTCGCGCGCGGTGGAAATGGTATCTCTCAAGCGAAGGGTCAAACAGCTGGAAGAGCAGCTTGAAGAGACCTACAGCTTTGAGAATATTATTGGCGTCTCGGATAAAATGAAGTCCACGTTCGCCTTAATGCGCAGATTCGCCGGCACGGATGGTACGGTGCTGGTTTACGGTGAGAGCGGCACGGGTAAAGAGTTAATCGTGCGCGCCATTCATCAGGCCAGCGATCGCAAATCCGGGCCGTTTGTCGTGGTCAACTGCGGCGCCATACCTTCCAATCTGATCGAGAGCGAATTTTTCGGCCATGAGGCCGGTTCATTTACCGATGCCAAGGAGCTCAGGATAGGTAAATTCGAATCTGCTGATGGGGGCACCTTGTTTCTCGATGAAATAGGCGAGCTGACTTTGGAAGCACAAGTTAAGCTCTTGAGGGTGATCGAGGAAGGAACTTTTTCACGAGTGGGCAGCAACGAGTCTATTGCCGTTAATGTCCGTGTCATGGCTGCAACGAATCGAGATTTGGCTAAATTGGTTGAGGAAGGAAAATTCAGAGAGGACTTATACTGGCGATTGAACGTTCTAAGTCTGAATATCTGTCCGCTGCGCCAGCGTAAGGAAGATATTCCATTATTGGTTGAATACTTCCTCGAGCGATATTCCATACCGTTGGGGATTGATCAACCGAACATTTCAGACAAAGCGATCAAATTACTGATGGCTTACGAATGGCCCGGCAACGTTAGAGAATTGCAGAACTGTCTTTACAGCGCGATAACAATTGCCGGCGGCCCCACCATCGAACCTGCGGATTTACCGAGACGAATTTACTCTGACTCTGAATCCTCTAAAGTAACCGGTGTGGTAACCGGGCAAATGTCGCTCGCAGAGACTGCTGCCCAGGCTACAGCTAAAGCAGAGCGTCAGGCAATCAGCAATGCTCTTTCGGAAACCGGGGGCAATCGGGAAAAAGCCGCCGAGCTGCTTGGTATCGGTCGCAAAACTCTCTATCGCAAGCTCAGGCAATACGGAATAGAATAATCTGCCGGTTAAATATCAGTGTGTCATTCATGACCCAAAAGTGTCAGCCATGACCCATTGGACACCCAATAAGCCGCATCTATCAGAATTGCAGTTTGGTTTCTATCTCCTTGCCAAACAAGAATTTAAGAAGGCAGCACAGAATCGAATCTTCTATGGCACGTTTTTTGCGATATTTTTGAAATATCATGTTCGATAAAGAAAGGGGACTATCATGAAAGGATTAAAATTTATCACCGTGGTCATTTCTATTATTTTTGGACAGGTTGTAATTATAAATGACATTACCAGAGCTGAAGGTCTGGGGAATGTGGGGTATTGTTTCGATGCTGCGTTTCACGAAAAAACTAATCGTTTATATGTCACAGCCGGCGCAGCAGGTACCCATGTTCTCGATGTAAATGAGGGTAACTTTCAGTTTATAACGACGGTACAAGATGGAGGCTATCACCGAAATCTAAAGATTTCAGGAGACAGGGCTTTTGTTGCTGACGCAGAACGAGGTTTGGTGGTATATGACATAACCGAAAAGATCCCTATACGCACCTGGCAGCAGCAGGAACAGAACGTTTCCGGAATGGGTATTTACCTGCATGATAATTATGCTTACCTGGCAGAGGGTAAGGAAGGGCTCTATATCTTTGATGTTTCGAATCCGGACAATCCCAGGCGGGTAAGTGTCTGTAAGACCAATGCTGATGCCTGGGATGTGTGGGTCAGCGACAAATACGCTTATGTGGCTGATTTGCAGAAGGGTGTAACGGTTTTAGATGTTTCACAACCGTCTCAACCTCAAAAAGTTGCTCTGGTAACCTGGGATAAAATGGAGCCGATGGCGGAAATTATCAGAGGAGAGGGTAAGACAGTTTATGTAGCAGCGGGAAAACACGGTTTGGTTGTCCTTGATATCAGCAATCCTTTGGAGCCGAAGGTGATAAGTACGTACAAATCCGGTCCGGGAGGTTTCGGAGAAGGGCTTTGTGTAAAGAACTCGATGGTGTATTTATCTAACGGCAACAAAGAAAACAAAGATGAGAATGGCCTGATTATTATAGATGCTAAGAATCCTCACTCCCTTGAGGTAAAAGGCAGATGCACTTTTGGCAACTGGGTGGAAGGTGTATGTCTGGCGATTAATCACGCGTTCGTAACCAATACCTATTCGGGTGTCAGGTCGATAGATGTCAGCGATCCGAATAATCCGCAGCTTGTGGATAGCATAGGCGCCGTAAAAAAGAACGACCCTTTGTTGGAGAGCGAGATCAGCGACGAAGAGGCCCGTGCCATAGAGGAGTACCGGCGTATCAAGTCGCAAATTCTTGCCGGAGACAGTTACAATGACTCCTCGACGCCGCTTCGTGCCGTTCTGACACGTTTTTCTTCATGGGAGCCGGATGAAAGAGACTACTTCATGGGACTCGATATTTTCCGTGCTCCTGCCCCGCCGGCAAAGCCGGAAGAAGGAAGTCTCTGGCCGGTATTTGCCGGTGATACGGGACTGGCGGACACGTTTGTTCTGGTCTATGCTGAAGGTCAATGGATTTGGGTAGGCAATGTGGGTAGCAGCTACGATTGGCGTTTAGGCAAGTCTACGTTCGAAAAGTGGGCACGTCAGAAGATTGGGCAGAGCGTCCCTTCTGATGATTCAGGTAATACTCCTTCGGCGGAAGCGCGGGCGCCGGAGGAATCAGCGGGAAATCGTGTATTGAGTCTGGATGGGGAGGGGGACTTCGTGCAAATTGCGGACTCACAATCGCTCCGTTCATTTTCAAATGCGATTACAATTGAAGTCTGGTTTAAGGCATCTTCTTTTTATCCTGAAAATGGGATGGTTAACTCTATACTCCGTAAGAACATCACAGCAGGGGCAGAGAATTTCTTTCTCCGGTTTCGCAATGTTGACGGTATGCCAAGAGTGGAAATGAGCGTAGGATACGATAACGAGGTGTTGAGAGCGCCCTATGATTTTGTTATGGATACATGGTATCAACTTGCTGGAACATATGATGGAAGTATTATTACAGTATTTGTAAATGGCGTCAACATCAATAGTGAGATTGCATCCGGTGCGATGTATATCGATAACTCCGATTTGTTTATCGGCAAAGGCGACCCGGAATTCAGTTTCGGGGAATTTTTTCATGGTGCTCTGGATGAACTTCGCATCTGTAATGTCGCAAGGTCGCCGGAGGAAATCCAGGCTGCTATGAACAGCCCATTGACCGGCAAGGAAGATGGCCTTGTAGTTTATTTGAACTTCGACGACGGTACGGCAAAAGACCTGTCCGGCCACAGTAATGATGGCGTTCTCAGCGGGGACGCCCGGATCGTGGAATCTCCGTTTCCGGCCTCGGTTCAGAAGGAGCAGCAGAATAAGCTGCTTGCCTGGTGGAGGTTGGACGAAGCTGACGGCAACGACGTGGTTGATTCTTCGGGTAACAGTTATGGGGGCAAATTGGTTGGGAATCCTCAGTGGCGGCCTGCCGATGGAAAAGTCGGCGGGGCACTCGAATTCGACGGTAATGGTGACTGTATCCAGATCGACGAAGAATCAGCGTTCGATATTGAAGGACCAATAACCATTGCCGCCTGGTTCAAAGTAAATACATTCGATAAACGCTGGCAGGCTCTTATAACCAAGGGTGACACAAGCTGGCGGCTCCAAAGATCAGCCGAGGATGATACTCTCGCATTTCATTGTACGGGGATAACGTCTGTTACGAGCCAGCGGCCGGAAGGTATCGAAGGCAGGAAAAACGTTGACGATGAACAGTGGCATCATGTGGTTAGTGTCTATGACGGCTCGGTGATACTGCTGTATATAGATGGAGAACTGGATAATTCCAGCAAAGCTTCCGGTGAAATCAAGATGAACGATTCGGCTGTGATTATCGGGGGCAATAGCGAGCAGAGCGATCGCGAATGGAACGGACTGATCGATGAGGTTTGCATTATTGCCGGGGCGGTTGATGCCAATGGGGTTTATGCGCTTTATACAGGGGCCGATCCGATTTTAATCGCACAGACCGCCAATTCGCTGCTTCAAAGTTCCGACAAGTTGGTCGCCTGGTGGAAGTTCGAAGATGATGCCAATGACAGCGCCGGGGCTAACCATGGAACCATACATGGCAACCCAACCTATGTGGACGGCAAGGCCGGAAGGGCGATCAGCCTGGACGGCGACGATTACGTGGACTGCGGTAATGCGGACCTGCTGAACTTCGGAACCGGCGACTGGGCCATATCGGCATGGATCAAGACAACGCAAACCGGTACAAATCAGGATGATGCATCAATGAACAGGGGAACTGTTTTTGCCAACGGAGGTGACGAAACCGGCGGGATACGATATGCGCTGGCTGTAAACGAAGGACAATTGGGCGGAATAACCTTAACCACGGATGATGATGAGTACAAGATCCAGGCAATAGGAAAAACCGCTATAAATAATGGCGCTTGGCACCATATCGTCGGGATGAGGAATTCAGGACAATTACGCATCTATATCGACGGGGTGTTGGATGGAGGCAATTATCTTTCCGACGGGTACGACCTTTCCGGCACTTCTCAGCAGAATGCTTATATTGGTGTTATAGCGGACAACAGAGACGGCAGCCTGTATAAATATTTTGTCGGCCTTATCGACGAAGTCTGTATTTTTGCCGGTGCGATTGAAGCCAATGGGATTCGTGCGCTTTATTCGGGCGAGGATCCTGTAACTGTTGCGAAGACGGCACTCATCAGGCCTAAAGTTCAACCGCGACCAACAAGCAGCGGTGGTGCTGCTGGAAATATCGAAGGGGATTGGCGGATAGTCTCCGATCAGGTCAGCCAGCAGGTGATAATCGAAATCCGAAAAAAAGCAGATAATACCTTTGCTGCTTCTATTGTTGCCGAGATCCCTGATGAGGCCTCACAGGCATTACTATTGGATAAAGTTACTTTTGATAATGGCAGGCTCCACTTTGAAGCGGCGGCTAAGCAGACTGTTTTTGATGGAACGATGAAGGAAGATGGCTTGACAATCGAAGGTGAATTTCGACAACAAGGCCATGCGATAGCGATTGTGCTCAAACGTGTCGATCCGATCCCGGGTGAAACAGCACCAGACTCGCCGGCGCAAATCCAGGCACAGACGCACAGCACAAGCAACATAGCAACGGTATTGATATTGGTCCTTATCTTGGCAGGTTTTGTTGGAGCAATAGTATTTTTCCTTGTTAAATCAAGTATAAGATAGAAAAAGGGGTGTCCAAATGATTTGGAAAATCGCAAAAAAGGAATTCCTGCTGAACCTGATGACGTTCAAATTTGCTGTAGGAACGATACTCTCAATAGTCCTTATATGTGTATTTGTGCCTATTTTAGCAATGGCTTATCAGGAAAGGCTCAAAGTCTATAATGAGAACGTTACGTATAATGAGGCCGAACTACGTAAAGTCACTGTTTATAAGAATATTACACCCACGATATATCGGCCGCCATCCGTGCTGGCGGTTTTTAGTGAAGGACTGGAGAAGCAACTCGGCAACTCGGCGACAATCCAGTACGATAAGGTTCCTGAGATAAGCGGGGCGACAGCTAACCACTATCTGTCAATTTTCTCAATCTTCGATGCGTCACTGATTTTCAAGATTGTCATAAGTGTTCTGGCTCTGCTCATAGCATACGATACCATATCCGGCGAACGGGAACGTGGTACGCTAAAGATCATGCTCTCCGGCACAGCCGCTCGTCATCAGGTCCTGCTGGGTAAGCTCTTAGCGGGACTGTTGGTTCTTGTTGTCCCTGTTACTACCGCATTTATCCTGGGATTAATTATTCTTCTTTGTTTCCCGATGGTACATTTGACCAGTTCGGATTGGATTCTTATCGGATTCATGTTTATTACTTCATTAGTATTCATCGCGACGATGTATAATCTGGGGCTGTTATTTTCCTGCCTGGCGAGAAGGTCGGCCATTTCCTTAGTACTTGGATTATTCCTGTGGATTATTTTTGCCGTGGTGATTCCGAATGGAGGTGCTTATTTGGCCACACAGGTTATCCCCGTTGAACCGGAGGACAAGATTAACGAGCAGATTGTTTCGCTGCAAAGAGAGGCTGGAAGGGAAATATCAAGGGAGCGACAACGTTCCGACGACAAATATATGTCGGGAAACTCTGTGCGGTCTGATGCTTCCGGAGGAGGTTTTGGGCATGGATACGTACGGTCCGGCAGTGAGGCCTTTATACACAACACGCAGATAAATTATAGCATCAGTGTACCCATTCAAATCAAATATGCCGACATGTATGCTCAAGTCGAAGACGGTTACCTCCTTGGTTTGTTCGAGCAGGCACATCTTGCAACCAATATCTCGCGAGCCTCGCCAATTTGTTTGTACGAGAATGTGATGTCTGCTCTGGCTGGAACCGATATGGACAGTGTTCGGCAATTCATGGATGCCGTCAAAGTGCATCGAAAGGACATTATCGAGTACATGCGTTCTCGAACCGAGAACTTTTCTTTGTTATCCTTTTTTACACCCTATAAAGAAGAAGAGAAGGGACCGGATCGGCCGACAGGTGATACTGCTTTGCCTCTCGATCTGAGTGATCTGCCGCGGTTCACCTACAATGCTGATATTACTGCAAGTCTTCGCAGAGTCATTCCCGATTTGGCATTTTTAATCTTTGGGAGCGCCCTGTTTTTCGCCCTGGCATTTGTGGCATTTCTAAGATATGACATAAGATGATTCAACATTAGTACGAAATTTACCTTCATCCGGATATTGGAGGCATAACATGATTCGCCAAATTATACACAAGGAAATTCTGGAGAACCTCTTAAGTTTCCGTTTTATCTTATCGCTGGTGCTTATCATCCTGCTTTTTGCCGTGAGTGGATTTGTTTTTGTGGGCAAATACCGGCAGCAGTCGAGCGATTACTGGGCGAAAACGAACGAAAATCTGGAAGGCTTAAGCGAACAATCGCTTCAGCTTTACAGACTGGCATTTTATAGACAGAACATCTGGAGAAAACCGAAATCGCTTGCTCTTTGCTGTGAAGGATTTGAAAAATCTCTGCCCAATTGTTTTACGTTCGATGTATTCAGCAATGACTTGCCCGAAATTAGAGGCCGGGGGAACTTTACTCTTTCTCGTTTCAGCAGTATTGACTGGGTTTTCATCGTTTCGGTGATTCTGAGTTTTCTGGCGCTTGTTTTTACATACGACAGCGTGAGCGGCGAGAAGGAAGATGGGACACTGCGTCAGATGCTGGCTAACACAATCCCGAGGCACAAGGTGCTCCTGGGCAAGTATCTTGGCGTCGTGCTGACTATTGGTATACCTATGTTTCTTGGCCTGCTGGTTAGTCTTATTATTGTTATCGCTTCCAATGTGGCTGTAGTAAGCGGGCTGGACTGGTTGAAAATCCTTGCTATTATTCTCTTGTCATTCTTATATCTTTCCATTTTCATTCTTTTGGGTATATTTGTATCCAGCAGAACAGCCCATCCATCCAATTCAATGGTTATCCTTTTACTGATTTGGGTTGTGTTAGTAATTCTCATACCAAGTTTTGGAAGAATCATATCAGAGGTGTCCGGCAAGGCTCCGAATCCGGCAGAATTGGAGAGAAAGCTGGCAGAAATATCAACTGAGATGTGGAGTAATGCAGATAGATTTGGTGAGAGGGCGGGTAACGCATCCGGTAATCTGAACTGGGAAGGTAACAATCCACCAGCAAGAGCCAGGCTTAGAAACGCTATAGCAGATGCCAGAAACCAGGCTCATGAAGACCATCACAACAAAATGCTGGCCCAGGCGTTCACCGGTCGCAATCTCACCGGTATTTCACCCACCGTGATATATCAACGTGCCTCCGAAGTTGTTGCCGGTACGGGAATCAACCGCGTCGTAAGTCTTCAACGTCAGATCAAGGAATATCAAGCTAACCTGAAGGAGTACATTCGCAGCAAAGACGCCGAAGATCCGCTCAGTTTGCATTTGTTGTTTCCTGAGGTATATCTTGTGGGAGCCTGGAGAGCAATTTCTCATAGTCCTGTTGACTTTGCAACCGTTCCGAAATTCCAGGAATTGGACCTTGGGCTTGGAGAATCTCTGAAATTAACCATCTGGGATATTGGAGTACTGGCGTTATTTAACTTGGTCTTCTTTGCTGCATCTTTTGTATCGTTCTTACGATACGATGTGCGATGAAAGAAAAAGGATATGCTATGATTTGGAAAATCGCCAAGAAGGAATTTCTGCTGAACATTATTACATTCAAGTTTGCGGTTGGGACAATAGTTTGTGTTGTACTGACGGCCGTCTTCGTGCCAATTCTCGCAAAGGATTACCAGCAGAGGGTAAAAACCTACCATGAAAATGTTGCCCGTAACCAGGCCGAGCTGCGCAAAGTCATGGTCTATATGAATATAACGCCCACCATTTTTCGAAAGCCGTCCGTGATGTCGGTCTTCAGCGAGGGACTCGAAAAACGTATCGCCGAATCGGTAACGATAGAGCTGGATAAGGTTCCTGAAATGAAAGCTGCGGCGGCGCAGGGCAATCCCTATCAGGCAATCTTTTCCATCTTCGATACGATGTTGATTTTTAAGATTGTCATAGGTGTGCTGGCTCTGCTCTTTGCTTACGATGCCGTATCCGGGGAAAGGGAGCGGGGCACGCTCAAGATGATGCTGTCCGGTACAACCCGGCGATATGAGGTTCTGATGGGCAAGCTGCTTTCGGGGCTTCTGGTCCTTGTCGTTCCGGTTACGATTGTATTTATTCTTGGCTTGATTATTCTGCTGTCTTTCCCGTTGATTGATTTGACCGGTTCGGACTGGGTACTGATAGGTTTTATGTATCTTGCCTCTTTAATCTTCACCTCTTTGATGTACAATTTGGGATTGTTATTTTCCTGCCTTACGAAAAAGTCGTCTATTTCTCTGGTGCTTGGACTGTTTCTCTGGATCATGTTTGTTGTTGTCATTCCCAATGGAAGTGTGTACCTCGCTGCGGAAATGAGGCAGCTTGAGTCGCCGGAAAAGATGGAAGCTCAGCTTGCGGCGATAAACCAGGATTATCAGGCCGAGCTTGAGAAAAATAAGGTTAACCGGACGGTTGAACGCGCGGAATCCGATGCGACCGATGCTTTTGGGCGTGGCTATAAACGACTGCTCAATAAAGATTTTATGGAGTACTTACAGGAATCCTATCGGCTTCAGTATCCTGTCAGGATCAGGTACGCCGACAGGTTCCGGGGAGTGGAGGATGGCTATTTCAACAGTATGTACGGGCAGAAAAAACTCGCCGATACCCTCTCCCGGATATCTCCTGTTTCATTGTATGAAAATGTAATGTCGTCTCTGGCCGGGACGGACATTGCAGTGTTCCAGCGTTTCATGGATAGCGTCAGGGCGTACAGGGCGGAGATACTGGAGTATGTTCAGTCCAGGACCGAAGGATTCTCGTCATCGTCATTTTTCACGCCCTGCACACAAGAAGAAGTTGAGCAATATGAGAAGTTAATGACGCAGCTACAGCAGGTTAAAAGTCCAGAGGAGGCAAAAAGTATCGTCGGTAATGCAAAAGAACGCTGGGAGAAGGTGTTTGCAGAAACTCCCAGCCTCGATTTGAGTGATTTTCCCGCGTTCAAATCACCCGGCGCTTTTGGAAACCTCGAACGAGCAGTTCCCGACCTGGGACTGTTGATTTTTGTCGACATATTGTTTTTTGCCGTCGCTTTTACCGCGTTTGCAAGATATGACATAAGATAGACTAATGTATATGCGAGTTGCACTGACATGTATTTTATTGCGGGCATTGGAGATATGAGATGATACGCCAGATACTGCGCAAAGAGCTTCTGATGAATCTGTTAAGCTTGCGCTTTGTCCTGTCATTACTTTTGGCTGTCTCGCTCTTTACGGCGAGCAGTTTTGTTTTTGTGAACAGGTACGAGAAAAATACACAGGATTACTGGAAAAAGACAAATGAAAACCTGACGGGCCTGAAAGAACAATCCAGGCAGCTCTACCGATTGGCCTTCTATAAGCAGGAAATCTATAAGAGACCGAAGCCGCTGACATGTTTTGTCGAAGGATATGAAAAGTCCCTGCCCGATTGTATTCGTTGCGATGCTTTCATGGTTGATTTGCCGGAAATAAAGAGCCAGAGCAATTTTATCCTGCCTTCGTTCAGTGATATCGACTGGGTTTTCATCGTTTCGTTGATTCTGAGCTTTGTGGCGCTTGTCTTTACTTACGACAGTATTTGCGGTGAGAGAGAAACGGGCACGCTCAAGCTTATGCTGGCCGGTACGGTCCCAAGGTTTAAAGTGCTTCTGAGTAAGTACTTTGCAGCTATGCTCACATTGGGTATTCCTTTGTGCATCGGACTGCTGGTGAGCCTTATCATTATTCTTTTTTCCAGAGATGTTGTCCTGCATCCCGTCGAATGGTTAAAAATCCTGACCATTATGATGTTGTCTTTTCTGTGCCTTTCGGCTTTCGTGCTGTTGGGAATTTTCATCTCCGTTAGAACGACTCATTCGGCCAACAGTATGGTCGTTCTTCTGCTTGTATGGGTAGGGCTTGTCATCCTGATACCGAGCTTCGGCCGGATTGTCTCCGATATGTATTCCAGAAACACTACTCGGGTAGACCTGCTAAGGAGACTGGATGGAGCCGCTAAGAAAGTTGATGATCAGGAAAAGGCCGGCGTATTTGGCGAGAATGCTGGAATTATGGGCGGCAGTCGGGATGATCCCATGAACAATCCGCCGGCACGCGCCGGATACAGAACCGCGGGAGTAAACGCTAAAAACCAGGTCATCGAAGAACATCACCGCCGGATGCTGGACCAGGTATTAAAGGGACGGAACCTTATGTGTCTTTCGCCTGTCGTGATTTATCGGCGGGCATCTGAGACGATTGCCGGCACAGGAGTCAGCCGCTGCGCAAATCTGCGAAGCCAAATCCGGCGATACGTGGAAAATCTTCGGCAATATATACGTGACGAGGATAGTAAGGATTCTGATAGCCTGCATTTGATAAGTCCCGATCCAAGTGCCGCGGCGGGATGGAAAACAATTTCTCATAATCCCGTCGGTTTCGCTGCCGTGCCGAAGTTTCAGGAGCGAGAGTTAGCGCTGGGCGAATCTCTGAAAATGGCGATCTGGGATATCGGATTACTTGTCCTGTTCAATCTGGTTTTCTTCGCGGGCGCTTTTGTGTCATTCCTGAGATACGATGTGAGGTGAGTAGGGAAATCCGAGACAATAATAAATTCCAAAGCCGGAAACGTATGAAATTGAGAAAGAGAGCAAAATGAATATGAGACAAATATACAAAATTGTTTTTTTGACAGCTATTGTACTGGGTTGGATGCGATTGGAACCGGGTAGTGCTCTTGCGGCGGAAAAGCTTGATGATTCGCTGTCCCGGATTGAGCAGCGTCTGCAGGAGGAAAGTACAATGAGTCCCTCGGAACCTAACTCGCTGACTTATCTCAGGGCTGTAGGACAGCGGCCGGCACGAACCGTCTCACCGAGGGAAATGAAAGAGGAAAAGGTGCTGACTCTGGAGCAATGCCTGCAATCAGCCTTTATCAGCAGCAACGAGATTAAACAGGCACGCGAACAGATACTGGCCGTCGGAGGTAGCAAGCTGATAAATAATTCGCGATTCATGCCCAGCGTAGAGCTGATTAGCCAGTATGAGCATTTCCGAAACTTCGGCTCCGACAACAACACCGATGATGCTACCAGCATCAGTGCCAGAATCAGCCAGCGGATTTTCGAGTTCGGCAAGGACAATCCTCTGGATATCAGCCTGCGTCGCGACCAGCGTGATGCATTGTTCAACTATGAGAACGTCATTGCCAGCGTGTTTTCGCAGGTACGCAGGGCGTTCTTTTTTATTCAACTGAAACAGCAACAGATTGCAACTCGCCGCCAGTTGCTTAAGCAGTTCGAAAAGCAGCACGAAATTAAAAAACAGAGAATGGAGGAAAACAACCTGAGCACCAAAATGGAGGTTCTGACAGCTTACCTTAATGTGCTGACGGAAAGATCGGCAATCAACGCATTAGAGCGTGAGAAATTCAACCGTACTGTGGATTTGTTACGGCTGATCGGTTTGCCGGTCAGGGCCGACAAAGTCGAGTTCGAAGGCCAAATGGACAACTTCGCCCTTAACGAATTCGATATGGACGGCATGGTCTTTCTTGCTCTCGCCCAGAGCAGTCAGGTGGTATTGGCCGAGGCCTACATGGCCGAACAGCAAAGAGTGCTGGACCAGTTACGGTATGAATACATGCCGGACTTGCGCGCGAGCACGGGATATCAGGATGAAAATGGTACAATCGGTGGGGACCTTTTCAATGATGATGATACCTGGGGATTCGATATCTTCGGGCAGCCGAAGATGCCGGGCCAGAAAAAAAGCAGGTCGCAAAGCCTCGGCATATTCGGCGATGAAGTGACTTTGGGCGGGCCCGATCCGGGATGGTATGCAGGTTTGCAGTTGCGGATTCCGATTACAGAGGGCGGGGCGCGCAAAGGCCGGCAAATCCAGGCAAGAGCCATGCTCAATAGCTTCAAGGCGGCCCTCGAGGATCAAAAGGACCGTATTGAATCGACCGTGCGTCAACGATACAACTATTTAGCAGAGCAAAAGTTGAAAGTAGATCTGGAGCAGGAGAACGTCGATATTGAGAGCCAGCGTTTCGCCATCCAGGAAGAATTGCGGAAAGTTGGTCAGATCGATGACGATGCCCTGGAGCGTTTCCGCGAGAATTTCTTCCGGACACAAGACGGCCTGTTTCGTGAACAGGAAGACCTTATCCAACGTCAGGAAGACTTACGCTTAGCAATACGTTTTTTCAAGTAGGAGTATAATTCAAATGAACAGAATTCGAGACTTAGGATACATCGTATCAATAGTATGTGCCTTATTTCTGAACGGTGTCGTGAATACACAGCAGGAAGAACAAGAGATATCCAATAGTAACCAGCAGCGAACAGCTAAGACACGAACGGAACTTTTAAATGAGCTTAGTCTCAGAGAGGCTATAGTCGCCCTCGAGAATGCCAGAGAAGCCCACGACCGTTTCGAAAGTGCGTACCGGGATGCAGAAAGGCTGATTAAGCAGAACATCATTCCTCAGAAAGAACTCGATCAAGCCTGGTCGGCTTACATGCAGGCTCAACAGGCACTCAAGCAGGCTGAGATCCAACTCGATAAAACCAAGCTGAGTTTTCTGGCCAACGCCACGCACATAACAATCATGGAGGCAAAGAAGTACTATGACAGTGAAGGCCGGCGAATGCTCGATCTGGTGCTCAAAAACTCGTCTGATTTGACGCAGGCCGAATCGGCTTTGAGTCTGACCGAGGCGCAAAGTGAATCCGAATTACAGTCGGAATGGCAAAATCCCGAGCAGATACAGGCGCTGCTGGATATCGAGAATATTATTGTCTCGATCTCAAGCAACAACGCAAGCATCGGCAAGCCTTACGAGAAGATCATACCTATGCTCCGCTACGGAGCCCAGGAGAAACTCAATTTCGTGCTGTTGACCGATGTCCAGGAAGCGGGAGTAAAACTAAAATATCTGGACCAGGATGTTATCGAGTATGTTTATCTCGAGAAGGAATCGCTCCAGGAGATACCCACGGTTGTCGCTTCCCAATATTCCCAGGAGGGCCAGCTTGGTGCGAATATCAGCTTTGACCTTGACCTTGAAATGCTTGTAACTTCCGATATGAGTTTTTCTCTGTTGGTGACGAATCTTCCGCCGCAGATTAACTTTTCGTTTGTCGATTCGAGCAGTGGCGCTCGCATCACCAACGTGCGTTTCACTGAATTAGTCAGCAAGCACGATCTTGCTCTGCGGATTTCCATTCCGCAGAAGCTCGACGTAGAGATGATTGATAAAACGATAGACTTCCAGGCGTGGGCAGTGACAATCAAACAAGCTGAATTACTCAACAGGCTGAAACAGGAATATGCCGGTCAGGTCATACCAACAGAAAAGCTCGATCAGATAAAGGCTGGCAGAGTCGATCTGGCACTTATCCCGAAGGGGGCCGGCCGTCTGGAGATACTGATTAACAATCTTTTTGAAGAAATTAAGCCCCAGCAAGAAGTTGACATCAAGGCCGATCTGCACAATGATGGCACTCTGACATTATTTAATATCGTTCCTGAGATATCGCCGCCGTTAGGCTGGAAGGCTGAAGTCCTCCCCAAATTAGTCGAGAAATTGTCACCGGATGATAAGCAATCGATACAAATACATCTTGCCCCGGGCCCGGACGTCGGTGTCGGCGAATATGAGGCCCAGGTCGAGGCCAGAGGCCAGAGCGGCAGCGAGGTTGTGGAAGCACTTGAGAAACGGCTCAAAATCCGCATCAGTGCTGAGACGAATATCACGGCCACTCTCGTGCTGGTCCTCGGTCTTGTCGTACTGATAACCGGAATCGTATTTATGGGTGTAAAGCTTAGCAGAAGATAAAATCGGGAATAGATAATGATCTGGAAAATTGCTAAGAAAGAGTTCTTGCTGAATATAATGACATTTAAGTTTGCAGTCGGAGCTGTAGTCTGTGTAGTTTTGACGACCGTGTTCATGCCTATCCTGGCGGCGGATTACCGGCGGCGATTAGAGATGTACAATACAAACGTGGCCGATAACGAGGCTGAGCTGCGAAAAGTCGTGGTTTATAGGAATATAAGGCATACAATCTTTCGGCCGCCGGCGGTGCTGTCTGCCTTTAGTGCAGGTCTGGAAAAACAGTTGGCAGGTTCGGCTCAAATCGAGCTGGAAAAAGTGCCGGAATTGAATGTGACGCGGCGCGGTGGCAATCCTTATCTGCCGATCCTCGCCGTATTCGACGAATCGCTGATTTTCAAAATCATTATAAGCATCCTGGCTCTGCTGGTCGCCTATGACGTCGTATCAGGAGAACGCGAGCAAGGTACACTCAAACTCATACTCTCAGATCCGGTCGCCCGACACCAGGTATTGCTTGGCAAGCTCGTTGCCGGACTGATTACGCTAAGCGTTCCGGTTACAATCACTTTTGTCGTGGGGGTGGTGGTTCTTTTGTCTTATCCAATGGTGGCCCTAAGTGCCTCGGATTGGATACGGATAGGATTAATGTTCGTTGCATCCCTTACTTTCACCGCTATAATGTACCAGTTCGGGTTGTTGTTTTCTTCTTTAGCAAGACGCTCAGCCATATCGATGGCACTCGGATTATTTGTCTGGATTATATTTTCGATAGTCGTCCCGAATGCGAGCATTCAGTTGGCCATGCAAATGCGGCCGTTGGAGTCCCAGGATAAACGTGAAAGCCGGATGGCATCTCTTAAGCAGGACCTTGAAAATGAGCTTAAAAATCAGATTGGCAGTATCAGGGATTTATTTTCAAATTCTATTATTACAAGCGATGCGAGTGATGCTTTCGGAGGGTACTACGCCAAAAAAAGGGATATTTATTGGCTCAACGCCGAACGTAAGCTGAACGCTTTGACCATACCTGTCAAGTTGAAATATGCCGACAAATCCCTTAGTATTGAACAGAGCAATCTCAACAGCTTTTTTGCACAGAAAGACCTTGCCCGAGCGCTGTCTTATATCTCGCCCATTTCGACTTACGAGAATTTGATGGCCGTTCTTGCCGGAACGGACCTGACCAGTTTTCAGGAATTCATTAAACAGGTCAGAGCCCATCGGAACGAAGTTGTCGAGTATGTTCGTTCTAAAACCGACAATTTTTCTTCCCCATCTTTTTTCGCTTCATGTACCGAAGCCGAATCAGCCGAATTCACAAAACTCTACGTACAAGTAAAGGAGGCTGAGGATGAGCAGACAAAAGCCAGTGCCGAACAGGCCCTCAAAGAATGGGAGCAGAAAAATGTCAAAGAGCCAGTACCTCTTGATCTGCAGGATTTTCCATGGTTCAAATACCGTCCGAGTGCCGCCGCGGACCTCCGCAGGGCAATGCCGGACCTTGCCGTTTTACTCGTTACAAACGTGTTTCTGTTTGGCATGTGTTTCGCCGCTTTTGCAAGATATGACATAAGGTGAAAAGTTCGAGGCGATTTTGTTATTTATTGTGTTGGCCGTATTCGGAGTAAGAGCATGATTCGCCAAATTGTTTATAAAGAAGTGTTAGAGAACCTGCTGAGTTTGCGTTTTGCACTATCCGTATTTTTAACCGCTTCTTTATTTGTGGTCTGTGGTTACGTGTTTGTAAATGGGTATGGTGAACAATCGAAGGATTACTGGAAAAAAACAAACGAAAATCTCTCGGCTCTTCGTGAAGAATCGGATCAGTTGTATAAAGTAGCATTCTACAAACAGGGTATTTATCGCAAGCCTCAGCCGCTTGGCCTTTGCGCCGAGGGCTTCGAGCAATCGCTTCCCAACTTCTTCAAGGTCAATGCTTTCACCGCGGATTTGCCCGAGACAAAGGGGCAGGCAAACTTTGCGCTGCCGCACTTCAGCCACGTTGACTGGGTTCTCGTCGTTTCGCTTATACTAAGCTTTGCGGCACTGGTCTTTACGTATGACTGCATCTGTGGAGAAAAACAGGATGGTACGTTACGTCTAATGCTGGCGAATACGTTCCCAAGACATCAGGTGCTCCTGGGCAAGTATGCCGGCACGATGATTACGCTGGCCATACCTCTGATTATCGGGATGCTCGCGAGCCTTATTATCATCGTTCCTTCCAAAGACGTGGTCATTGGCGGCAGTGAATGGCTTAAAATCCTGATTTTGGCTTTTGTATCTTTATTATATCTTTCCGTTTTTGTTTTATTGGGCATGTTTGTTTCGAGCAGAACGGGCCATTCGGCCAATGCTATGGCAATTCTCCTGCTTCTCTGGGTCGTCTCGGTCATCCTGTTGCCAAGTTTTAGCAGGATCATTTTCGACGTCATCTATGAAGAGGCTGCCGAGCAGGAACTGCAAAGGCGGATTAGTGAAGCAAACACAGAAATCTGGGACAATCATGAGAGATATGGGAAAAACGCGGGCTACATGTCTAATAATCGGGACGATCCAGGTAATAATCCGCCTGCCCGCGCCCGACTCCGAACGGCTATGATGGACGCGACAAATCAGCTTCTGCAGGAGTATCATAACAAGTGGTTGCAACAGGCCCTTGCCCGCCGGGATTATGCGTGTATGTCCCCGGCGGTTGTCTATCAGCGGGTCTGCGAAGCGATTGCCGGGACCGGGATCAATCGCTGTGCCGACTTGCATGAGCAAGTCAGGCGATATGGAACGGATTTGAAAGAATTCATCCACAGCAGAGATTTGGAGGACCCTGACAGTCTTCATCTTATCGGCCCGGAGCGCAATATGGCATATTCCTGGCGGGCTATCTCGCATAATCCCGTAGACTTTGAGACCATACCCAAATTCCAGGAACACCCTATGACGCTGCGGCAATCTCTGAAAGTGGCCGTCTGGGATATTGGGCTGTTGGCGTTGATTAACCTGTGTCTGTTTGCAGCGGCTTTTGTGTCGTTTTTGAAATACGATGTGCGTTGAGGCAAAAAGGACAAATTAAGATGCTAAAAACACTTATTACAAAAGAAATCACTGAAACAATTTTGGATCTGCGGTTCGTCGTTGCCACGCTATTATGTGTCGTGCTTATTCCGCTGGGGATGTATGTGTCGCTTAAAGATTATGAGCAGCGCCTTCAGGAGTACCAGACCTCTGTTCAACAGTATGAGCAAAGGAGTAAGGAAACGATGTTTAGTGGAGACTTTGGGGCCGAAGGTTATCGACCACCATCTCCGCTTAGCGTATTTTCAGGTGGTCTGAAGGACAAGCTCAATATGAAAGTCACCACTCAGTATGACGGCAATTACCTCATCGAAAATCTTTCTCAAGATGAAAATCCACAGGCAGCCCTTTTTGGTAAGATCGACTTTGCCTTTATCGTCGGTACGGTGTTGTCACTATTGGCTCTGATATTCACGTTTCGCATTGTTACAGGAGAAAAGGAGAGCGGGACTTTAAGATTGATTGTGGCTGGCAGTGTTCCAAGATGGAAAATCATCTTCTCTAAAATAGCGGGAGGTTATTGCATATTTCTCATACCGATATTGCTCTCATTCATGTTCGGTTTACTGTTTCTCAATCGTTCGGAAGTCTTTTCACTATCCGCTCAGCACTATGGGACTGTTTTTCTTGTTCTTATTGCTGCACTTTTATTTCTATTTTGCATCTTCAGCATGGGGGTTTTAATCTCCGTCCTGACGCACAGTTCAATTGTGTCGATGATAGGTGTTCTTTTTGCATGGGTTTTGCTGGTTCTTGTAATACCAAAAATGAGCCCGATGATTGCACAGGTGGTTTGTCCGGTACAGTCCCGTCAGGTCGTCGATACTGAAAAAGCGTTGGTGTTAGGGGAAATCCGCAGGGAGAAAGAAAAAGCTGAAGCCGAGCTATATAAGAAAGTATTGGCTGAAGCCGGGCTTGGTGTGGATCGGGCCTTTGATGACAGCGATGAAACACAGCAGGCCCAAAAACAGTATGACGAGCAAAAGGGCCCTGTTTTGCGCCAATACCAGGAGCGAATGAATAAAGAGGCTCGCAGAATTGAAGAGAACTATACGAATCAGCGACGTGCCCAGGAAGCGATCGCGGCGAATCTTTCGCGCATGTCCCCGGTTTGCTGTTTGGCGTATGCATTATCTGAACTATCGGGGGCCGGTACTTCTGAGATGGAAAACTTCTCGAAGCAAGCGCAGCAATTTCAGGAGACGGTAAAGCAAAATTACTACGACAACTTCGAATTTTCGGAATACAGAACTGAGAACCGGTGGTCCGGCGGATACTATCGAAAAGAGGGATTCGATCTCGATACATTCCCCGTTCCTCATATGTCCAACTACCGTCACGTTGCCCTTGCCGGTGCGCTAAGCGTATGCTGGTTGGATATTGTGCTGTTGGTGTTGTTCTCAGTTTTGTTTTTCGCTGGAGCGTTTGTGTCGTTTCTGAGATATGACGTTCGTTGATAAAACTATTTACAAAGGATTCAGAAAGTATAAACTCTAACCTTAGAAAGAAAGGAAATTGATAATGATTGAGATTAACGAATTGACGAAGCGGTATGAAGATGGTGTTTTGGCATTGGACCATGTCAGCTACACTGTTGAGCCGGGCGAGATTTTTTGCTTGCTGGGTGCGAACGGTGCCGGCAAGACGACCACCATCAATATCCTGCTGGATTTTATCCCGCCGACGAGCGGCTCGGGCAGCATCAATGGGCACGACTGTAACAAGTTCCCGCTTGAGGCCAAGAAGTACGTCTCTTATGTCTCCGAGAACGTGCAGCTTTACGGGATGTTCACCGCCCGGCAGAATCTTGCGTTCTTCGCCGAGCTGGCCGGCAAGAAAGGGCTCAAGAAGAAAGATTATGACGACGTGATGCGCAGCGTGGGTCTGCCGGAGAAAGCATTGAGCATGCGGCTGAAAAATTTCTCCAAGGGCATGCGGCAAAAGCTTGGTATTGCGATTGCGTTGCTGAAGGACCCCCCGGCTATCCTGATGGACGAGCCTACCAGCGGCCTCGACCCGACAAGCGCGCAGGAATTCCTCGACCAACTGCGCCGTTTGCGGGAACGCGACAAGGCTATCCTGATGACAACACACGACATATTCAGAGCCAAGATTATTGCAGACAGGGTCGGCATAATGAAACAGGGGCGTCTGGTTGCTATCAGGAAGCGCCAGGATTTCAAGCATGCAGACCTCGAACAGATATACATGCGTGAAATGCAGGCGGCGGAAGCTGTTGAATAAAAGAATTTCCCCGGCTAAAAAACCGAGACGGTTGCATTCGATGATTTGGTCGTGTATCTTAGTGACCTGAGAAGTTTTATTATAGTAGTTCGAATGTACAGCAATGATAGAAGAAAGGGAAATTTCATGTCTGTAACAGTAAAACCGCTTGTGATAACAACTCTGATGTATCTGATGATCGTAAGTGTTGCATCGGCTGAACCGCCGTCGATTTTGTCGGTTAGACCGAACTCGCCAACGGTTGGTCTTTATGAAAAGTTCGAGCTGAGTATCGACCTGAAAGCTACTTACGATAATCCCTTCGATCCCGACCAAATCGATCTTTGCGCCGAGCTCACTTCGCCCTCCGGCAAGAAGCAGAACATCTGGGGCTTTTATAATCCGACAAGCTGGGCCAGTCTCTGGATGATACGGTTCTCGCCGACAGAGAAAGGCACGTGGCATTACGTAGTCAAAGTCACCGACTCGCAGGGCACGGCACAAAGAAGGGAACGCGAGTTCGAAGCGGTTGATTCTTCGCATCATGGATTCATAAAGATTGCCCCGAATCAACGCTACTTCCGATTTGACGACGGGACATCGTTTTACGGCGTGGGATTGTGGTATAACGACAGCTACGAGCAGTTCAATGAAGGCAGAATAACCGAAGATGGGCTCGACAATCTCAAGGAGCGGGGGGCGAATTTCATCAGCTTTTTTCCGACACCGCTCGAAACTATGGGCACCGGCCTGGGACGGTATGACCAGAACCGCTGCGGCAGAATGGACCAGCTCTTCGAATGGTGCGAGGAGCGTGACATTTACATTAGCTGGAACATCTGGTTCCATTCCTACATTTCGATGGCCGTCTGGGGCGGCGGAAACGCGAGGTACAGAAATAATCCATACGTTCTTGTCAGCAGCGCGAAGGATTTCTTCGGAAACGAAGAGGCTTGGAAATACCAGCAGAAGCTGTACAGATACATGATCGCCCGATGGGGATACAGCAGGGCGTTGTTCCTCTGGTTCGTCGTCGATGAGATTAACGGCACCGAGGGCTGGACACAGGGCGACCATGCTGTTGCCGAGAATTGGTGCCGGAAGATGGATGAGTATTTCAACACTCACGATCCTTACGGGCGTCCGACGACCGGCACGCAGAGCGGCGGCATCGGCCAGTGGTGGCCGGCCGGTTACAGGATATTCGATATCGCCGCGCGCGAAATCTACGAGGCCCAGGGACATCCGATGCCGAAAAGCGGTAAGCTCGGCCCTGATGATGAAAGCCCGATTCAATACAGCTACCGCAACTACGCGCTGCAGATTAAGAACCTCTGGGATGGTTTCGGCAAACCTGCAATCATCGGCGAGTGCGGCTGGGACCATACTTATTATGAACCCGGCATGCCTGGTTATCTTGCTATGTATCATAATGCACTCTGGGTAAGTCTGGTCAACGGCTCATGTGCTACGCCGTTCTGGTGGTCGTATTCATCCTGGCTCAATGACAGTGTTGTCACTAACCAGATGCTTTATTTCTCGCAATTCGTATCTAAAATCAATTTTGCCGAAAAGGATTTCGAGCCTGCCGAAATCACGGCGCCCAACTGCGACGCCTGGGCGATGCGGGCCGGCGAGTTCGTTATCGGCTGGGTCGTCAATCCGCGAACCAGCGTCGCCAATGAACCATTCACCGTCTCCGGTCTTCCGGACGGCCAATACGAGCTTCGCCTTTACAGGACCTGGCGAGGCAGGTACATGGATCCGCAAACTATCGAGTGCCGTGACGGCAAGCTGACCTACACGATACCGGAGTTGAAAACGACCGGCGGACATGCGCTTCATATCGGCAACGACGTTGCTTTCAAAATTGTCCCCAGGTAGAAATGCCTAACCCTGGCCAATCGCCCGCATAATCAGAGCATAGATGCTCAGGCCGATACAGATTATGCCTATAATAGAGCATACGAATCCGACGATATAAAATCCCGTCCGTATAAACGCCTCTTCATAATACGGCGAAAGGGCGGCTTTCTTCTGGTATATGAATCCCGCAGTGAACGGCGGGCAGGCCAGTCCCAGTAGGGCGAATCCCATCAAGAAGCTCCGTAGCGGGGCATCGAAGAACGGCCCTTTCCGCGGAAGCCAAATAGCGATAACAACAAAGCATATAATCCCAGCGACCACGGCCAGGCAGTTTAACAGCAATATCTTCTTCGTTGAGAATCCACGCCGGGCCTTCTCTTGAGTATCGTTTTGTTCGTCCATAGCAACATCCACTTCAAGGCGCGCAGTGACATTACCGTAATGAACTATATTACAAAAAACTCACACATGCCAGCATCATCCTGGCAGCAATTTGCCGGCATCCTTCGGGGAAAACAGCACAACACGTCATTGACAGGCCCGGATAGCCGTAGCAATCTGTCCTCTGACAGACTCATTAAGTCGTTTATCTGTTTGAAGTTGGCTTTGTTTGGCTTTGTTTTCATCGTCGCTTCTGCCCGTGATTTTGTCATAATCTCCTTTTATATAAGATGTTGCGCCATTCAGGCCCGGCACAAATTGGCTTTGTTTTTTCAAATCGTCTTTTTGCTCTGCCGTCTGGCGGGATTCTGGTATCGATAGCTCCTGCTCGGCATACTGCTGCTCAACTTGCCTGATCATTTGCCGCCTTTCAAGCTCTCGCATGGCCTTATTCAGACTGTTTTCGATCCTTCGCTCATACAATATCATCCTGTCGAGCACCCTCGAATACGAATAATCCTTGATAATCGACCTGCCGAGGACCAGCTCCGGACCGGCGGCCCTCGTATCATAATCTATTTCCTGCAGGTCTTTCGGCAGGCAATTATGCAGACGCTGCGATAACGGGCTTGGCTCATCGCGTGCTATCATCACATCGATGGCCTGGTTCTGCATACGTTCGGCACGTTTCAGACGCCACCACAGGCTCGCAATTCTATCGGCCAGAACCGCTTCCACTAACCCGACCGGAGCCAGCTCAGCGAGCATTTTGTTGTGAAAAACCTCATAATCAGCCGGATTTTCGCCTTTTATGACCGATTCAGCGAACAAGCCGTGCTTGACAGCGTTCTGCGAGACCGCTGCCTTGCCCTGATCGCTCTTGGGTCCGGTCGATTTTTGTGCGTTTTGACGATTTGCATTGATTTGTTTTTCAGTTGACATAAGAGTTCCCTTTCCACAAATGATTATTGATTATTGATAATTGATTATTTCTCACTCGCGACATACTACATGCAACATATATAAGTTGTTGTTTAATAACAATCTTACATTACAGTATTTTGGCAGTCAAGTGAAAAATCAGATTTTTGAAAAATTATTTAATCGCAGAATGTAGCTGTCAATATCGCGTTATCTGGACCACATGGGCAGCAAAGCTGCGCCATCCTATGGAGTCGTTTAAAATGCCCATAATCTTTTGAAAACCGCATTTTTCATAAAAATTTATAAAAAAACACAAAATATCGCCAAATTTGAGCAGATTGATGGACTTATATATTAGAATAGTGGTTAGTCGTTAGTATTCAGTCATTAGAATATTATCAGGTTTCGCCGTTTAGCAGGCACCTTTGGAATAAGCGGCAAAGACAAATATACGGCGGGATTTTGAGTTCAGAACCAATAAGGGAATTTGTGTGCGTATTCTATAGGTGCTGCGTTGGGAAGCTTAACATGGTCCGTCACAAAGTACATAGTAAATAGTAAATCATCAATAGTAAATAAAAGGGCCTTTACACTCATCGAACTTTTGGTAGTGATTGCCATCATTGCTCTGCTGATGGCGATCCTGGTTCCTGTGCTGCGCAGCGCAAGAAACCAAGCCAGGGCGGTTGTCTGTCAGGCAAACCTGAAACAGTGGGGATCGGTGCTGGTACTGTACACTGAAGATAATGATGGCTTGCTTCCTGAACATGGGGGTGGCGCTCTGTGGTTTTTGCGAGGTCCTTTCATTGCCGATGGTGATCCGAACAAACCCCGTGTCTTTCAAGAGATAAGGTCAAAAGGCATTGCCTGCTGCCCAATGGCTGCCAGAACGGCTGATGATGACAACGCGCCGGGAGGTTTTAGTGTTCGATCCCTTCCGTTGTATCGAATTAGGGGCAAGTATGGATCAACATTTGAAGCCTGGGAGATTATTACTCCCCCTCCGCGATTTCGCGGCAGCTACGGATTCAACGGCTGGCTGTTTGATGAGCGATTCGACCAATCTATTCCCGAAGACTATATGTTCCGCCGATGGCGAGGTCTTAATACTTTTTCAATTAGCAACAAAAATACAATTCCTGCACTTCTCGATTGCACAATACCTGAGAGTCAGCCTGATAACTTCTTTGGACCACCAAGATTGCCTGGCCGGGGCATTGGTGTGGCACCATTCTGTATCAACCGGCATGGTAAAGATATCAATGGCCTTTTCTTAGACTGGTCGATCAGGAGAGTCGGCCTCAAACAGCTTTGGACGCTAAAGTGGAATATGCAGTTCGATACGGCAAACGAATGGACGAAGGCCGGAGGAGTCCAGCCCGAAGACTGGCCGGAATGGATGAGAAATTTCAAGGACTATTAAAAAAGTTTTGTTCACATGATATTGACAGAATGGGCAAATGAGTTACCAATCCTCCCAACTGGTTTTTCGGGCATGTAAGGGCGTCAAGGTAATCAGAAGCTTCGGCCGTATTTTCCGTGGCCGGGCTGGAGGTTTAGCAATTCCCTGAGCTTTGCCGGTGTCATTATTTTTCTACCGGTCGCTTCGGCCAGCTTGTGGATGCGGAGCAGCAGGTCGGAATTCGTGGCTAATCGGGTCCGTGCCGTGTCGAACCATATATTGTCTTCGAGGCCTATCCGAACGCCGCCGCCCGAAACGACGGCTATAGAATTCATCATCCACTGGTAATTGCCGATCCCCGCCAGAGACCAGAAGGAATTGGAGGGCAAATCGTGAATCATAATTCCGGTGTGCAGCAAATCCGCCTGTGCGCAGGCAATGTTGCCCAGCAGCAGATTGAAGTAGTGGGGGGGCTCCAGAAAGCCCTTTCTTTCCAGGTACTTCGCATAGTTGATCATCCCGGCGTCGAAAGCCTCCAATTCGGCAAGAATCCCGCGTGTTTTCATTTCATCGGCCAGTTGCTGAATCATCTCGGGAGAATTTACGCTGGCCACGCGATTAAAATTCAAGGAGCTGAGCGTCAGGCTCCCCATGTCCGGCTTCAGGTCGCCGTCCAGTTGCAAAGGCTCAGCACGTTTTTCGAACTCGTTTATGCAGCGTCCAGACAATGAGACACAGATGATCAAATCTTTGGCGAAAGACCTTACTCCGGCAATGATTTCGCCGTAAACTTCCGCCTTATAAGTGGACTTGCCCGTTGCGGCCTGGCGTGCATGCAGATGGACCATGGTTATTCCGATATCGACGGCCTTGTGAACGTCCTCAATGATTTCTTCTGCCGATATGGGGACGTGCGGCGTCATTTCCTTCGTCGGAATCATTCCTGTCGGCGTAAAATTTATTATCAGGTCCATTATGTTTATCTCTTGCTTTTGTAAATCAAAATCAATTGAGACAATTATTTTATTTCCTTTACCATGCGGGCCGGCACGCCGGCAACAAAGCAATTGTCAGGAACATCACGATTAACCACTGCTCCGCCTACGACAAATTCGTTTTTGCCGACCTTGACGCCAAAGGCCCTGAGAATCGCCGCGTTGACAGGCCAGCCGAACTGAAGTATCCGCGGAGGGCCGATAATTTTGAAGATCGACACCAGCACAATCTTTGCTATTAGGATTAACAATTTATTAAAGTATTTGTGCAATGTTGTTATTCCCTTACCGGCAGCCTGAGACAGGTGTTTGATTCTTCGTATTCTTGTACTTTTTTCTAACTTCACCGCGCGATGGTGCAATCCGGTTCAATTATCGTTATCGGCCTGAATATGTTGTGAGTTAAGGAAATCAGCAGTGGAATATCGCGATTTACATTAAAGTACAACCTTTCCAAAGGGAGCGAATCGGGTCATATGGACAGCAGAATTAAGGCAGGCGAATATGCCTATATCAGGCAGGATCAAAGCGAAATCCTTATAAAGGCAAGTCTGAAGAAAGCCGAAAAACAATAATATCGGTCGCGCCATCGGAAAGATGATGATGGTGGGATGTAAAGCGTAAAGACCTTTATAGCATTTGTTGTCTCCGGTCAGACCAGAGGATATCGTCTTTGGGCGATGCAGATGTTTAGTGCAAATAGTGAGGCAGGAATCTTGCTGCAGGATCAATCAATATCTTTTCGGGTCGTGGAAGGCGCCGAAGGCATGTCCGAATTCGGCGACGATTGGGATGATCTGTTTATCCGTGCCCATGATGCGCCGCCTTTTCTCAGCCGTATTTGGATAAAAACATTTGTCGAGGAGGGCAGGCTGCCGGGCACTCCTGTGTTTGTTCTTGCCTTCTCCGGAACCAAACTTGTTGCTTTGCTTTCATTAGCGGTCCGCGGAATTCTGAATATAAAAATAGCTGTGCCGATAAGTGACGGCATTGGTGCATATCTTGGTCTGCTGATTGATCCGGACTACATGTCTGCTATAAAGGGCATAGCAGACTTCATTATTTCAGAAAATATTTTCAACGTATACTACAATGCGGACCTGTCTTCCGAAGACACGGCTACTAATAACCTGCTGGATGAATTGATGGGCCGTGGATATTACTGCCGGAAGGTATTTCGAGATCCGTGTTTCTGTCTGCGATTAAATTGTTCTTTCGAAGAATACCTAAGGAAACAGAAACCAAAGAGCAAGCAACGCTACCAATTGCTTTATAGGGAAAAGAAACTCTACAAATCCGCAGATGTACGGATCACTCGTTATGCAGGTACGGAAATTACGCCGGAAGTCAACCGGCGGATTGCTGCCATTCAACTCGAAAGCTGGATGAAAAGGCGCGGCGCCGCCGTGCTGGGAAAACCTTTCTACCAAAAGCTCGTGGAGAATATGGCCGCCGACGGTTTCGGGCAGGTTTGGCTGATGACAATTAACGGAGAGGATGCCGCGTTCGTTTACTCTTTTGTTGCTCATCGTAAGCATCACCCTTTCTGGACCGCGTTCAAACTTAAATATCAATCAAAGTTATCTATCGGCAAGTTTCTGCTGATGCAGGTTATTCGCGATGCCTGCGAGGACGGCGTTCAATTGTTCGATTTTAACTATGGGGATGCCGAGTACAAGCGCTTTTGGGCTACGGATTGCTACAAAGTCTATAGGGTGGCAGCCGGCCATGGTTTTATGGGGCATCTGGTTGTAATGTTTTGTTATTACTTCCTTCAGCTCAAGCAGATCAAATGGTTGCGTTCTTTTTATCGTCGGATTAGAATGAGGTTACGCCGATTCAAACAAAGCACGGCATGACTAAGGATAAACCGATGATAAAACTTGCTGCTATGACATCTATCTATCTTGCAGTCATGGGAGGGCTTCTTTTCGGAGCGGCCGGCCGGTTGGACTGGCCCATGGCCTGGGCGTACATGGTTGTCCTGATTGCATCGACCGTTGCTTTACTTGTGCTCGGAGACCGTGAAATGCTCTTCGTTCGGGCCGGCAAAGAAAAAGGAGCAAAAACATGGGACCAGATTCTTGCTAAAGTTTCCTTCCTTTTATTCTGGCCTGGCTCGACCGTTGTTGCCGGTCTGGATTACGGACGCCTGCACCTATCGCCTTCAATTCCGATGCCGGTTCGCCTGATAGCCCTGCTTGCATTTACTTTTGGATTGGCTTTCTCGGTATGGGCAATGGTGGTCAACAAATTTTTCGTTAAGTTTGTCCATATCCAGACTGATCGCGAGCATACTGTAATAACAAACGGGCCTTACGCTTATGTTCGTCATCCCGGCTATGCCGGCTCGTTTCTGTCATTTATTTCTCTGCCGGTAGCACTCGGCTCGCTGTGGGCGCTTCTGCCTGCGTCAGCAGGACTTTCGCTTTGGGTCGTTCGTACATATCTTGAGGACCGGACCCTGCAAAAAGAGCTGGATGGATACAGTCAGTACGCTTGCCGTGTACGCTGGCGTCTTGTGCCGGGTATTTGGTGACCAGAATGAATCAGAATGATGAGGAGTTTTAATTATGGCTATCCGTAAGCTTTTGTGCTTGATTTTATGTGTAGTTATAGTCGGTTTGCCTGGGATATTGTTTGTCGGCTGCAGGAGTGGCGGACCTCTGGATTCCGGACAAGCGGTTCGGATTATCTTTGATACGGATATTGGTACGGATGTGGATGACGCGGGGGCTCTGGCGATACTTCATATAATGGCCGATAGGGGCGAGGCTAAAATACTGGCGACTATGAGCGCTAATCAAAATCGCTGGTCTGCACCGGCCATCGATGTAATCAATACCTATTATGGACGGAAAGATATGCCCATCGGTTCTTCGAAGACAGGTCCCAATCCCGAAAAATGGTATCACGATAGTGTCCCCGACTACCCCCATGATTTAACAACAGGTGATAATGCTCCGGATGCTGTTGCTTTATATCGCAAGATTCTTGCTGCCCAGCCCGATATGAGTGTGACTATCGTGGTCGTGGGGTGGCTTACAAATATGGCCGACCTGCTTGATAGTAAGCCGGACCGATACAGCCCGCTTAACGGCAAACAGTTGGTTAAGGCCAAGGTCAAAGAGCTGGTCTCTATGGGTGGTGTATGGCCGAACTCGCCGAAACGCGAAGGTGAATATAATTTTCATATGGACGGAGCGGCCGCACATAAAGTCATCAGCGAATGGCCCGGCAAAATTATGTTTACAGGATTAGGCAGAGATGTGATGACTGGCGCACGATTGGTGGCCGAGGGGCCGAATGAGAATCCCGTGCCGGCGTTTTATCGTAATTTCTTTAAAAGCAACAACGTGTCTCAAAGGTCAAGCTGGGACCTTATTGCCGTATTGTACGCGGTCAGAGGGCTTTCCGATTATTTGGACGAAGTCACGGCGGGTAAATCTGTGAGCAAGGAAGATGGAAGCAATCAATGGATCCCCGGAGAGCCTTCGAACCATGCGTATCTTGCCTACAAAATGCCGCAGCCGGAGCTGGCTAAGGTTATCGAGGATTTATTGCTGACTCGGCCCAGGCAATAAAAAATACCACTGAAAAAGATCGTTGATTCCCGGTATTGCCGGTCGTGTGCTACTGGTGATCTCCGTTTGATGCTTTTCAGCCCGGTACTAGCTATGTCACCCGGTCCGGTAATCCAGACCAATGTGGAACACAGAACAATCAACACGTTACAATTCATAACACATCTTCTTTCGGCTAACGTTTACGGTTCACCTGAAGTCGCCCAACGTGAAAATAATAAAAGTGAAGATTGAATCACATCCGACACCTCTGAAGGCATTCCAGCTGCACCATCGTCTGGCCGTCACGTGCAGCCGCTGGTTGGCCCAGCAGCAAAGGTCAACAAATGACTATAGCGACCGCACTGCACGCACAGAGTTTGTGGCAATGATGGCGAAATCACAAGAGCCTCCATCGAAAAACACTGCCCATCTGTAGAATAATCCCTTGACATCATCGCATGTCCAAATCCACTTCTGATCTGCCTCAAAACAGGAGTCTGTGAATAGTACTCCTTGACCTCGCTTCAACGCTAAAGGATCTATCTTTTTTGGGGTCACCAAACTCATCGCCTCTTCTAATGTAGGCAGTCTCCAGTCATTAAAACCTGCGAAGCTTCTTTGATTAAGCTTATTCAGATAGTCAACTGCCGCCTCGAATTGTAATGAAGTGGAAGATCCGCCTTGTTGCCACATCAAAGCGGTTGAATTGTCAATTACAACCTTGTCGCCATGAATCTCTTGAGTTTCGAGTTTTCTTGCGAGACCAAATGCCTGCGGATTCTTAGATTCATCGTAGAAGCCTTTTTGCCTTATCATTTCAGTCGCTTCGTCTGGAGTTAAAGATGCAGATTTACTCCGTAATTTGAGACGTCCAGGCCGTATCACTTTTATGATCTTGTTAAGGCCATTCTCATATTCACTCTCTGGAAACAGGTCAATCCAATGAATCCTTTTTATCCGTTGATAAGAAGGCTCACACTGATCAAGCCTAACGGGAACCAAAAATACACCCCCTTCAGGGTACAGCTCCAGTTTGTCAAGTGCTATCTTTAGCTCTTTTTGCACATACCCAATGCGGTCTACTGATTGTGAAGAAAATAGTGCTATGAAATAGGAGCTATCTCTGATAGCTTTATCAACCTCAGCCTCCCAATCTTGGCCTGGCAACAAGGATTCATAATCCAGCCATACATCCAGTCCAAACCGACGGAGGTCAGCAAAAAGCTTCTTTGCCATGCCAATATCCTGGTGTGCATAACTAAGAAACACTTTTGTCATGCTGAGATTTCCTTCTATCTTACTTGTTGATTGGATTCGCTGCTAAATGTCTAACGTCCGTGGTGACTCGCACCATGAGTCAAATGGACATCGCAATGACGAGCGGCGACGCTGCTCATGGTGTTGGAGCCACCACTTTGTTTGCCCCGTGTGGTCCATTTGACGGAATTCCTCAATTGCTCATCGCTCCGGGCTCTCTGATAAGGTCCGTAATAAGTGTCTGCTCGGATACACGTTCGGCAATGTATAACACGCGCCAGCGTTAAGAGTCATAAGCATCAGCAACTACTTCCTTTATGGTCATTGTCCGCCCACATCCGTTACACTTACGCTCTCCTATCATGCTGATCTTAGACAAATCAAGCTTTTGGCGACGTAGATTTCGAATCATTTCCGTAATGTTCGGCCCCACTTGCCAAACCGTTCCACACTTTGGACAGTTAAACTTTAAAGACATACTTTAACCTCTCTGGGGATACTAGGGATAGACCCCACTTTCCTGGTATATGCTAACCTGCTCGATATAGTAACTTCACCTTAGATGGAACCTCTGGGAGATGATGATCATTATCTTCTTTTTGTTTTATGAGAAAAACAGTGTTGTTAAGATCTTCTTCCAGATTGGCATTTGCAGATGTTACACAAGCTTCGACCATGTCCAAGAAGTTATCCCACTGTTGGACGGATTCACCAGTCCATGCTTGATATTTGTCTGTATTGATTGGTGTGGAACCGTCTGCGGGATCATACCTATACACATGGACAAAACCATCTCCAAAGCCTTGTCTGGTGTTTGAGAAACGCTCTGCTGCACAGGCTGTCACACAGGCCGCTACATTACTCAGAGGTGATTCACTTATGTCAAATGGAACGAGTGTGTCGGATTCACTGACTAGCACTTCCCATTGGTCACGAGTAAGTTCGATTACAGGTAATCCCTTGACACGAGTGAAGTATGCATGGAACCTCGGAGCTTTTGGTTCATTCGTCATGATCTCTATCCTTTGTCTGCCGACGCCGAGCATGAGGAGCCTCTGTGGAGCGTAGCTTAACAGAAGTCTCACTCGATGCTCATGTCAGCATATTTTAACATTGCCACAATATTCTGACTATTACTGAAAAGTATCCTTTTGGGCTCTGGTCTCCATTATAATCCAATATTTGGTTCGTTTCAAAGAATTTATCTGCGAAACCGTACAAACAGGTCCTTGCACACTTCACCCATTATATGGGAAATTCAGGGTGAAAAGTCTAAAAACATGATTAGTGGTTCGTAATACATTATTTGCAGAGATGTCATTACTTCGCTTGGCTCAATGACAAGTCTGAGGCGAACCCGAAGTCGCCGGGATGGATTGCGCCAAATCTCAAGCGTAACGATTTGACCGAAAGCAACCGTCGAGATTCTTCACTTCGTTCAGAATGACAAACCTGCATTTATTCTGTTACAGAGTATTAATTGACTTTAACTTTATGCTGTTCTACTGCGGGGAGCTGCTTAGCTGTTGGTAGACTTTGACGTTTTTTTCGAATTCTTTTGCGAGCGTTTCGAAGCCGGCTGCGCGAGCGAGTTCGAGCGTTTTTTCTTCGTGTAGAGTTACTTTATCGAATGCGCGGTTATTGTCCATTTATGGCTTAGCCATGACAAAGGCTGTGCCAGGTTTTTTCCTGCGGGAAGCAGACGAAAAACTCAATTCGAGTCGTAGAGGACATCTTCCGTCAAAGATGCATCCTCCAGCCATGCAGCCGCTAATATCGCCAGGTCGATGAAGTCCATCCTGCAGTCATTATTGACATCGCCTAAAGGAGCCGTGTAGCCGTTGGGATTATTCTTAGCCGCTTCGCAACTGTCACCGTACACGCTGATTTCCATCTGGTCAGCGTCTTCGTTCAGAGCTGCATCCACCGCATGAAGCTCCAGTACATACGTACCAGTCTGGAACAATGTAACCGTGGTAACTGCAGCCGAACTGCTCGCAAAACTAACAAAGGAGTCAAACGGCGATGAAACCACAGACCACGTAGTGGCGGTCACGTCGCCGGTCGCATCTGTCACTGTTCCGTTAAGATTAACGGTCGTTGTCCCTTCTTTGAGCCATGTAAGAATACTGCTGCCGGCGTCGACCTCCGGTGCTGATGTGACGGTCTTGAACGACCACGTTGCACCTGCTATAATGTTGTCCCAATCTTCCGTATGTGCTGCTCCGAGACTCTCATCCACTATCCAGTAGTACAAGGCGTCCCTCTGCAATCCTGCCGGGCTGTAGGATGCATCTGGATCCACATTCCCGTCTGCCGGATTCGAATCGGCCGGGATTTCAATTACCCGAACGCCGGAATCCTGCCAGTTAGGTCTGTCCGGCGGATTCATAGGGTCGTACGCGACGCTCAGCCACAGGTTGTGTTGTGTAATTGCCGGATTGGCAGCGCTGGCGGGGTCGTTCGGGTCCGCCACACCCGTCTTCCAGCTCAGTACCTGGTCCAGAGGAACTCCCGCTGCTCCGGTTGGTGGCTGCGGGGCATGGGCCTGCTCTTTCGTCGCCATGAGAGTAGCCGGAATTAGCTGATCTGTCGTGAGGGCAACGTCGCTGAAACGGATATTATCCATATTGCCGTTGATGTGATCGACGAAGTTGTCATTATACCAGCCTCGTCCGAATGTCCAGTTACCTGTGGCTAATAGTGAATGGTCGATTCCTGCATCCATAATCAACGTACCGATGTTCTGGAAACCGTTGCCGTCGAATTGGTCGGCATACATATCGAGCCGGTCGCCGTCGGTAACGACGGCAAGATGGTACCACTTTCCCGGTTCGGGAATTAAGGAAGAGAAAAGCTCATAATGCTCGTTGCTAACGGTCACAAAAGCCACTCGCATAGCATCGTCAATACCGTTGCTCTGGACCTGTAGCGAAGGGCCGATGTCCCCGTCGATTCCAGTCCAGCCGTCTCTGCCGATAAGTGTCCGCCAGCCGCTAATATCATTGAGTTTAAACGACAGTTCGATTGTCCAGGTGTCTGGGCTCCACCTGCGGATATCGTCAGCCAGCGTGTATCCATCGTTGTGACTTTGATGTACGGAACTCAGGCCCGTACCTGTTGGCGTATCACCCTCGGCAGAAAACCAGGGTCCCCAGTAATCGTCCCAGGCGTACATGTCATAGCCGTTGCCGGAAAGATCAGCGGTTCCAACTGTCCCGTTTATCTGGGTAACAGGGAAGTCATTCATCGGTGTACCTGCTGTGCCATCCTCGAAATCGTAATGAAGAACAGTAGCACCAAAGGTGACACTGCTTACCAACAACGCCACTACGAATAATTTTGCAGAAATTTTCATCGCTTCAGCCTCCAAAAAAAAGCTATATTTTCCGGGATTTCCCTGTACTTCACAGAAATATCCTATGAGCCTTAACTCTTATAATAACGTAGTATCATCTCGATATCAACAACATTCTGGCCGAGCCGGTAAGCTTTCTCGCAAAAAACGCCACGAAGTCTTGCAAATACATCGAAAAGACAAATTTTCCCTGGCAACACTTTAGGGATAGTGGAACTGTTGAAAAATCCCACCGTCCCAATTTTCCTGTTGTTCTATTGCTGAGAATTGTTTAGCTGTTTGTACACTTTGAGGTATTTTTCGAACTCTTTTGCGAGCGTTTCGAAGCCGGCTGCACGGGCAAGCTCGAGCGCTTTTTCTTCATGCGAAGTCGCCTGGCTGAACCGGCGTGCTTGTGCATAGTGCCCTGCCAGCAGGTGATTCAGCAGGGGGGAGGTATCGACCTTCGGATCAATAGAGACGGCTTTGGTGTAATGCACAACGGCCCGATCCGGCTGCTTCTGTTGAGCCAGCGCCAGAGCAAGCTTGTAGTTGGCCTGGGCATCATCCGGTATAAGCTCGACGGCCTGCGATAAATACTGTATTGCTCCATCGAGGTTCTTAAGGCGGAGCATCAACTGGCCCATATTGTAGTGAGCGTCGGCATAGTTCGGATCAAGACGCATCGCCTCGGTCAAATGGACGGCAGCCTGATCCAGCGTCCCTTTTGCCAACAGCAGCGAACCCATGTAGCCGTGCGCCTGGGTATAGTCCGGTCTGAGCTGCAGCACCGTTGAGAATTGTCTGATTGCTTCATCGAACTTGTTCTGGCTGGTCATCGCCTGGCCCAGCGTGTAATACGCTTCGTAGTCGGTTGGATCGAGGCGTATCGCTTCCAACAATTCGCTGGTCGCCTCTTCCAACCTGTCCTGGCGAACCAGTGCTATACCGAGAATGGCATGCGCTTTGGCGTTTTTGGGATTCAATTCCAGCGATTTTCTGCATTGTCGTTCGGCGCCGGTAAAATCATCGCCTTTGATGAATTCAGCGGCGGCCCTCAGATAAGAGTAGTCATCGAGAAATTGCTCGCGGATTTTTTTAATCGCGGTCGGCTCGGCATTAATAAACTCAGGTATATTTGCGGCCCTGTCGGCAGAAGTAAAGTGCTCCAACAACACGGCGGGACTGCTTGTCCCCTGTTCGTCTATATGCGCCAGGAAAAGCTGAGTGTAGGGCGAGTTTGCCTTGGAAGAAAACACAAGCCACCTGCCGTTCGGCGAGAAGCTGTGCCATGAGTTCATGCGATTAGTGTTACAACGCAGTCTTCTGGCTTGGCCTCCTTCTGCCGGGATGATGTAAAGTTCGCTGTCAGGCTGGAGCAGCATATAGCTTTTGGCTTTGCAAAAGATAATCCATTTGCCGTCCGGCGAGTATTTAGCGAAGTAATTGCTCATGCCGTTGTCCGAAGCACCTTCGATCGGCTCGGGCTCGCCGCCCTTGCCGCCGTTAAATGAAATCCTGTACAAGTCGAACAGAAACGGCTTGCCGTCCTTAAGAAATTCGGCGCATTGCTCCGGAGACAGAAGCACTCTGCGCGGGCCGGTGACGTTCTTGAGCTTGTATGCCCTGGTCCTGGCAAAAACGATGTATTTACCGTCAGGACTCCAGCTCGGATTGCTCTGAACAAACAGCGGATCATCTGCGCCCGGCAAAGAATTGAATGTTTCTGTCTGCCTGTCATATACGCACAGGATGCCTTTAATGGGAAAAAAGAGCTGGGAGAAGGCCAGTTCCGGCTTGGGAACAAAAACAGACGCATCTTTGACTGTGCTGAGCACAAACCTGCCGTCCGGCGATATCTGAGAAAGCAGGCCGAACGTTTGCTGCCCATCCTCTTGTTTGTAATCGTTCCAGGTTATTATGTCCTTCGGAGCAAGGGTCATTTGCTCTGCGACTGGTGTAATAACGTATGATGCTTTGCTATTGGCATAATCCACATCCATCGCGAGCGTTTTGCCGTCGGCGCCGAAAGAGTGACAATTTCCGCAGACCGGCAGATTTTCCATAATAATCGGAGGCTGCCCGGGCGATGAAATGCTTCCAAAACGCCAGCGGATATTCGATGGGTCCTTGACGGCATCAATAAAGGGCAGGTTCACTTCGCGGTAGAACAACGGCGCGCCGACCGGATCTTTGGATGTCCTGATGGAGATTTGCCCTGCAGAGAGGATTCTTGCTGATAATCCGTGCTTGACACCCAGAATGGTAACCTTGGCATCTTGTTCCAGCGACCGTTTTTTGATGGTTTCCCATTGCTGCTGCTGTGGTGTCCACTCAGATTTGCGGGTGATAATATTCATCGGGACGTCACTGTCCTGGAAACTGATGCTTAGAAGCCACATATTTGATTTGGAATTGCCGTCTTCCCAGCGAAAAGTAGGGGGCACAATTTTCGGCGGAAAAAGCGTCTCATCGAGTGGATAGTAAATTATCAAAGTGTCATATTCCGCACTGTCACGATAGCGTGCCAGCAAATCATCCGGCTCGGGACTTGACTTATAGCAGACTACAAAAATACCGGCCGTGACAATTAAAACGAGCAATCCTAAGCTAATTACCAGGTATATGCCTGACTTGCGCATATATTCCTTTCGCCGTCGATGTTAGTCGATTGGTACTTGTATCTTAGTGGTCGAACCGTCGGGTTGTTCATTGACATACCAGGCCTCGCCCTCATCGGTGAGATAGATATCCTCGCGCTCGCCAATTGGTATTCTTTGAGGCTCTTGTTTGGCGTAGTAGCCGCCGCCAACGGCGATGAACTCACCCGTGTAGTCGTCGATCTTCACTTGCATCTTGGTCGTGGAGCCGTCAGGTTGTTTGCTGACATACCAATACTCTCCCTCTTCGGATAAATATAGATCCTCGTGGTCGCTCAGGGATATCTTCTGCAAGTCTTTCTTCCCTTCGGCCTTGACATAGTTGTTCTTGAACGATTCGGTCTTCAAGGCGTCTTTGTCGTACTTGACCGAGTCGGTATTCTCTTCGGAGTAATCATCGGAAGACACATATTCATTCCAATAAGAGTTGTCTGAGTACTCCGGGTCATGTTCGGCATCGACTGTGTGTGCATCTTCCTGGTAATAGTCTAATTCAGCCTTTGCTGTAAGTTGCTGCTCAGGTTGAGATTGGTCTTCGATGTTCGAGGGGCGAACAGAAACAGCAGGTTCTGCAATGTCGGCCCGATGGGCGCTGAAGCGGACCTGGCGGATACCGAAAGACAAGATGGTGACAGAAGACAGAATTATCGCACCAATTATCAGTTGTTTGGTTATTGGTTTGATGTTTTGAACCATCCGGCATTTCCAATACAATATTTTATATCATTGCTCTACTACGCCGCCGGGCCTGTTTTCTAATAGAGTATCAAATCCATCTCGAAAATTCAAGGCTGGTAACTTGGTTGCATTAAAAAGCAACGGATCCATCCTATTTGCAGACCGGAGTAGAGCCGTCTTTGGGCAGGATAACGGTGAATGTGGACCCCTGTCCTTCCACGCTTTGGACGGAGATTTCGCCGCCGTGTCGTTCTACAATTTGCTTTACGATTGAAAGTCCCAGGCCGGTGCCGTCTTTTTCATTTTTCCGGGCGTTGCCGGCCCTGAAGAATTCTTCGAACACACTTGCGAGATCTTCGGCCGGTATTCCTATGCCGGTATCGATAATATCTATCTGAACTTGATCATCGAAGCATTTTGCCTCAAGGCGGACCGTCTTGTTCTCGGGTGTGTATTTGACAGCGTTGAACAGCAGGTTCGTTATCATTTCGGTGATTGAAAATTCGTGCCCGATTATTTCGTCCACCGAAGGTTCGACGTCGGAGGTTACGGCAATAGACTTTTCCTTAGCACGAGTGGCGATGCTTGTCAGCGATTTGGATATGACATCCGGCAGAGAAAAAGGCTCCATATCGAAATGCCCGCTGAGTCTCATTTGTGTCAGGTTCAGCAATTCTTTGACGAAATTCGTAACCTGCCCTGCCCGGTTGAGTGCTTTGTCCATGAACTTGGACTGCATCTCATTCAGTGAGCCGCTTGATTCGTTTGTCGCTACGTAAAGACTGCTCTGTATGGCGGCCAGATGGCCTTTAATATCGTGCGTGACACGCGCGACGTACTCATCCTTTATGCGGTCCTTTTCTGTTAGTTTGTCATTGGCTTCTCTGAGGGCTTTTTGCTGCTTTTGCAGCTCTATGAAGAAAAGATTTTTCTGGGCAAAATTGATCTGGCGTGCGGCTGCTTCCACAAAGTCGAACATCTCTTTCGAAGACTTGCTTTGAAGAATATCCACGTATAAAGCGTCGATGCTTTCGCCGAGGTCGTTAACGCGGGCGGAAAATACTGCGTGAGGTTTATAATCGTCGACGATTGTCAGCGCTATGTCCCGCTGTGAAGATTTTCCGCTGCTTGCCATCACAGGGGCATTGGTTGACCGGACCGCTTCGAGTACGCGCTTGGAGAAATGCAGATAGGTTTCTCTGTTGCTTTGTATCTCCCGGCTGCCGAAATTAAATGACAGAACATCAGGAGGATTCGGCAGAGGTTTGGAATCACAGGGTAATCTTACAATAGCTACGAGAGTGTCCAGCATTTTGGCCAGTTCCTGACATGCTTCGGAATACAATTCTGCGGGACTCGACAATTTCACCAGATGGCTCGTTAGCTCATTGAGGTCGTGTATCAGGTCGGGCGATAAAATTGAGGCCTGGTCGGTTTTGTAGGATACGATGTCCTGCTCCAGGGCCTTATCGACAATCAGGATTGTGCTTTTCGGCGCCGTGCCCGGAAGTGCGTGCGTGCTGGCTTCCTGCAAAATCGATAAGCTGAACGGCCGTATGTTAATCTTCTGGTTGGGCAAAATAGCCTGGGCTTTAATACGTTGGCCTCCGATCAATATGCCGTTTTGACTGTCGTTGTCTTCGACAATCCAGCGGCCAAAAGGGTCCTGGGAGATTCTGGCGTGAAGCCGGGACACTGCGGCGTCATCGAGTACAATATCACAATCCGAGCCCCGCCCCAGCGTTGTGCCTTTCGGATTGAGCGGAACTTCTTTGGTCTCTGTCGGTCCGGATATAATCAGTTTTGTTTCGGCCATTTATTTTTCTCCAAACAAACTTACTCGGCAGGTTTCTACCGACGCTTCTCAGACAAGATAATTTTTCATATGAAGGAAACCTCTCCTTTAAAGTACACAACTCAAGGAAAAAGACAAGCTTTTTGTAAAAAATTTTCGGCCTGTTTATCTCGTTGAAGTGACAGTTGAAAGCACATTGAGGGAATAAAACTTAATATATGTGGACGACGTCTGGACAGATGATGTGTTAAGCAGTAATTTGTGATAGGGGATATGGGATTTATTGCTTGACATTATACTCCTGTTAACAGTAGAATAATGGGGAGATTTTCACTTGCTAAGATTATATCTGTATCGGGACAAGAAAAAATGGGTGCTTGTCTAACTCAGGAATTGGTTGATCGCTACACGGCAGGGGGGTGTTTAGCTGAAGAGAAGCTGGTAATCGAGACTCATATTGCCGAGTGTGAAAGCTGCCGGCAGCAAATATGGTCTTCCAGGTCAAACACGAGTCAAACCGGCAAGTCAAACTCAGTGGACGATTGCAAAGCTGCCGCCAAAGCTCCTGTTGAAAAGACGGTCGTGCTTCAGGACGATTTTACGACCAAAGCGATACCTGATGAGGAAATATCAGAAGTCGACAAGCCGGATTTTGCCAAGTCACTGGAATCGATGATCGAAGGCTACGAAGTTGTGGAGGAGATGCCGCGAGGCGGCCAGGCGGCAGTATATAAAGCCATCCACACGGCAACCAAAACAAACGTGGCAATCAAGGTGTTGCTGCCGACATTGCTGGCTTCAGCCAGGGCACGTTATTATTTCGAAAGAGAGGCCGAGCTTATTGCCAGCCTCGACCATCCCAATATTGTCAGCATCCGTGACAGCGGGATTATCCATCATCAGTATTACTTTGTGATGCAGTTTATCGAAGGACAGCCGCTGGAGCGATATGTGCGCTCGGAAAAACTGTCCTTCCGGGAAACGATTATATTGTTAAATAAAATCTGCGCGGCCATATCCTACGCCCATCAGCAGGGCATTATTCACCGTGATTTGAAATTTGCCAACATTCTTGTGGATAAGCGTGGCGAGCCGCATATACTGGATTTCGGACTGGCAAAAGCGGTTGGTTTAAGCGAGCAGGCCCCGGACAAGGCCGTTGCCACGATGACAGGCCAGTTAGCTGGAACGCTCTCGACTATGTCACCAGAGCAGGCGGCGGGGCGGCCCGATTTGATTGACGTGCGTACCGATGTGTATTCTCTGGGTATTATGCTTTATCACATGCTGACGGGCCAGTATCCGTACGAAGTCACCGGCTCGACTTTGCAGGTGCTGCAAAACATTCAGAAGACCGACCCGGTCAGACCCCGGCAGATTATTCGTAAATTCGACTCGGATGTCGAGGCCATTCTACTGACAGCATTGGAAAAAGATCCGGCTAAGAGATACCAGTCTGCCGCTGAATTGAAGAGTGACATCGAACACTGGCTCGATGGCCGTCCTATTAGCGTTAAGTGTGTCAGTACGACGTATTTGCTGCGCAAGATCATTGCCCGGCACCGATATACCAGTACGGTTGCCGCTCTGGTGTTGTTGATCATCATCGGCTTTGCGTATGTAAGTTTTGATTTGTATTTAACAGCAAAGAAAGCGCAGCGTCAAACGGAAGCTCATGCCAGGGAATTAACCAATCAGATAGCCAGGACTCGTGCTGTACAGCGGGAATCCGCATTCACGATGTTCCTGGATGCATGGAGACAGGATAATATATCCCAGGCCGGATTAGTGTTTGCCTACATGTCTGCTGGTTCCAAGGAAAAGAAAGCAGCCAGATTTTTGGCTGATTCCAGTCCTGTAGCTGACAAAGAATCCGACTTCCGGCTGAGCATCCCGGACGAGGATAGCTGGTTCGCAGAATTCATCATTGGTGAATCTCACCTTAAAAATGGAAGTCGAAAAGAAGCCCTTGAAGCGTTTATGCGCGGCCATGAAGCTGCCGGGCAATCTTCGCAGCCTGATGAGTCGGGCACAGACGGCTGGATACTCGAACAGATTGAAAAGAGACTTCAGGAACTTGGTTCTGCCGACAGCCGGGCAGAGAAAGACGAAAAGTCAAAAACAGAAAACTAAGAGCAATGCTACATTATGCAATAACATATAAAAAGCGCCGAAGCGGCTTTACCTTGATAGAGCTGCTCGTAGTCATTGCCGTGATAGCAATTCTATTGGCTATAATGTTGCCGGCACTTCGAAAGGTCAGAGGGATTACCAAACGCCTTAAATGTCAAAGTAATCTCAAGCAAATCGCCGTGGCATGGAACATGTATCTGGATGACAACGAAGGCCTATTTTATCAGGCTGGGAATGCCAATGTGCTTTATGGCGGCTGGTCAGGCAAGCGACCACCAACTTCTCGCCCGCTCAATAGCTATTTAAGACTGCCGGCGGTTATTGTGGAGGAAAGCGAAAGTGGGAATTTTGATGATATAGAAGAGAATAATGATGCTAAAGTTTTCTGTTGCCCGGCCGACCGCGGAGGCGTAGCTCTTTATGAGCCTCTTACGAAAGCGTATATGTTATGGGGAACGAGTTATCAAACGAATATAATACTTGTCGGACAGAATAGAATGTTGGCAGCCGGGGGTGCGTTTACTCCTCTGCATGAAGAAATCATTGCGCGGATGGAAGACCTTACGCGTAACCGTGTGGATCATCATTCCCGATTGCTACTTATGGGTGACTATGGGTGGATCAACCAATGGAAACCAATTCCGGATCCTCCACACCCTTATGTAAACATGAAGGAGCAGGCGGAATGGCACAACCGATCAGATCATCATAACATGGCTTTTATGGACACTCACGTCAAGTTCCTGAATATCCGAAAAGGAGTGTATGTGAGTGATGAGTATAATATGTTGCCGTTCGAGGAACTCTTTAATATGGCCCGCGAGATTCAGGAGCAGCAGCAACCTTGAGAAAGGACTGTTTTATCGAACAAGTCTTTTTTCCTTTATTTTGAGAATTTTCTTGAGTTTTAGCGTGACATGCCCATAGAATCAGTGCGGTTTGTCTGGTAATAGAATTCGGATATTGTTCATTGGGGCAGAAGGAGAGAAGTTTCGCGGTTTGTGCCAAATATTGCTCTAAATAAGATTGCAGCAACTTTGTTGATGTTTTACCATTTCCATTAGAGCATAGGGTAGGGATATCACAAGGTTTCGACGCCGACCTGAAATCTCAGTTTTGCGCAAAGCGCAATAAAATTATCATGATTTATTTTAGCGGGACTTTACAGGATTTTTCTTGACATTATGACTACAATCATTTTACAATGGAAGTTCTATAAATCTATCTAATTACAAAAGCAGAAAGGAGGCGTTCGAGATGAAAAGCTTTACCTGTTTGTTTGTGGTTTTTCTGGCGGCGATTTCTGGATTAGTGTTCTCAGAGAATCCGGTTTTAGCGGCAGAAACTTGCTCGGATTCACTATGTCCGGCTAATCCATTAAACCGCAGGATCTGCAATCTCTATCAGTGTCAGATTCCGGTAACTAATCCGGTGACTGCAACTTTTTCTTTCCGGGATGAGGTTGAAATGTACGATTTGACGGTCTTCTGCTCGGAAGGAGGCTCGGTCGATCCTGATTTCGCTTCTGTTCCGGCGGGCGGCAGCCAGACATTTACTGCCATCCCTGAGCCTGGTTATGAAGTTATTGAATGGTATCTGTATAGCACGCCGGTTCAGGAAGGTGGTATTACCTACACTATCAGCGATGTTCAGTCAGATCAGCAAATTCGTGTTAAATTCAGAAAAACCCGTTATACGATCATAGCAATCGCCGGTCGAAACGGTTCGGTCAGTCCCATACTTTCGGTTGTTGATCCCGGGGGCCAGGTGGAACTCACGGCCGTTCCTGAAATCGGATATAAGGTTCTTACATGGTCTCTGGATGACGTTGTGGTTCAAACAGGCGGCACCAATTACAAGCTCACTGATATCCAGTCGGACCACACGGTTCATGTCACATTCATTCAGGCTCAGGCCTATTCTCTTGATGAAATCGAGTTTGAGAAGGAATGGGAATTTAAAAAACGTATCATAAACAATAATTTCGATCCGGACGATGAGTTAGTCCTTATCGAACGTGTTGAGGGTCTTGGACAGGAAGCGGGTAATGTAGTAATGCGTATGCGTAATGATCGGAATACCGATCCGGACTCACCGAATTTTGGTCAGATAGTTAATGCCCGCGCTAAGGGCATTTTTATCAAGACAGTTGCGGATAAAATCATGATCAGGTTAAAGTATCTGTTCCTGACATCCGATCCCGGCGTCAAAATAGTGGTCTATCTCTCGGATTCTCCCGATCTTTTGTCACCGGACGATCCTTTGTATCCACAGCATTACATTAAGTGTGCCGAGATTTTAAATCCTCCTTTCCCCCGTCCCGGCGCATACAGCACCAATAAGTTTGCGGTATTCCAAAAGATGGTCTGGACGGGTCATCTGGATCTGACAGAAGGTGTATACATCGAGCTGGAGCTTGTAGAGCCTCAGACAAACGGGCTTGTTTTTGCCAGCTCTATGTCGAAGGTCTCGAACGGCTCCGGGAGCGGTTCGGTTTTTATCGACGATTGGAGCCCTTCGGTGCAGTGTTATGGTATTTGCATGGACATCAACTGGGACAACTTTGTCGATGAGGCGGATTTCCTGATGGTTGTTGGTGGGTCCGGATGCAGTGCAACGGGAGAGAACGCCTGTATGGATGGAGCGTTCAGTGACGATGGCGGAGTTGATTCTTTTGATGTCGTTTCGTGGGATTGGGCGTTGAACTCGGATGTTCGTCTCCTGAATTTTTGCGGCGTACCTCTTAGTAGTGGAGGCGGAAGTGTCGGTATGATGAGTGTATCAGGTGCGGGTCTTAAAAGCTCCGGTATGCTGCTGCCTCGCGTAAACTTTTCGGACACCGATCTTAGTGACTTATTGATAGCCGGCAAGACGAGCGAGATGAATCCGCCCAGCAAGTTAAAAGACTCCCTTTATGCTTTTGATAATGAAGGCCAATTCAAAGGTTCGTTCGAGCCCGCTTCGGATCGCTGTAATATCAGACTTGTACAGGGTCCGGACGGTGAAATTTATCAGCTCAATTCTGAGACGGGATTACTTCGTCTTGACAGTTCTGATACGTCAATTGTTCCGCCCGGCGAGATAAGGCTGAGCAATACCGAGCCTCGTTATGACGCTTCGGCGACGGTTTATGTCGGTGTTCAGGACAGAGGGGCGGATTCTTTCGGCCGTCCGGTTCTGGATGCGGCCCTGGATTCTGAGTATGTTTATGTTGTGCCGGTGGTAGTTGATCCTGATGGAGAAGAACCTTATACAGCAGCGGCGAAACTAAGGCTTCTGGATGGAGCCAGTCCGCCTTATGAAGTTGTTCAGTTGTATGATGATCCTCCGCTGTCTAACGATAATCAATACAGGAATTATCTGCGGGAGCTTGAAATCGACAGTTCCGGCAATCTTTACGTTCTTAATGTACACGCAATCAACGAGAGCGATATTCTCTGGCGATACAAGCCTGATGGTACCTTCGAGCGTATAGATTTGGGCGATCGGGACGGTGACATCTATGTTCCTGCTCCGGTTGGGATGTATATGTCAAAGACGGCGGATATGCTGTATCTGACTTCTGCGGCTTATAATCCCGACGATCCGGATGCGACGGTGGTGTATGGTCTTTCCACCGATGGCGCGCTTTCCATTGAGCGGTCTGTAACGGTAAACGGCATTCAGCATGTAACCGATATAACAGAGGATCCACAGACGGGGACACTTTGGGTAACCGGCTATACTATGTACGATATACCATTTTATCCGAATCCGTACCAGATGGCATTTTACTACCCGATTTTAGCGAAGATTCCCGCCGGCAGCGATAATGTTGAGCATTTTTCCCTCTACAATCTTGGTTCTCATGATTTGGCGCTGCCGATGTCAATTCTTTGGACTGGTTCTAACGGGTTTGACTAATCGCTAAAATAGATATTGCAAAAAGAAGGAAAATCTTGTAAAATTTCCGCAGTAGTTACGTATTATCCAGACCGACTGTGTTAGGGGGTGTATAACCCGGTCGACTATATTGTTATAAGTTAAGGTAAGAACATGCGAAACAAAAACTACATTGCATTTGCTGCTGGAATTGGCCTGTTCGGAGTCTTGGCAATTTGGGCAGTAGTATCGTCGAATAACAGGCAGGAGCCGGAGGATATGGTTTACGGGTCCATTAGCCTGCCGGAGGGGATTAGCCGGTTCGAAGCTCATGGTGCAAACGGGCTTGTCACAATAACGCCCGACAAGCAGGCGGAAAGATTGCCGGTAGGGAAGTATAATGTCCGTTTCTGGAAGGCCGAGCGTAAAGATGAAGGTGGCAATACATGGGCATTATCCGGCCATTATTACGGCCAGGATAATCCGTTCGAAATAAAAGAGGGTAACCGGACAAAGCTGGATGTAGGCGAGCCGATCATTGCTACTGTCGATGCAAGAAATGCCGGTTCGGATTATTCCTTTAATCAGGTAATCAAAGGCCGGCGGCAGGAGATCATTGAGCTGACTTGCAATGGTTCCCGGCCGCAGCCTCCGAAGCTCCATATCAAAAATGAAGACGGCTCGTACGATCGAACTTTCGGCTTCCAGTATGGGTGAGGCGGCACCTGTTCGCTCTCGTGGCGAGAGCCTCAAAACGTGGCCGGACCATTCACGGCAACAATTCAGGTGGCAGGGCCGTTCAAAGTCGAAAGCAAGCCGTACAAAATCGGATTATAAGATTTAATCTAAAGCCTTAGTATCGACTTGATCAATCCTATATTCTTCGGCTTCAACGATGAATAGAGTGCGTTCCCTATTGTTTTGCTTGGATATATTCACATCAAGTATTCAGAGGAATATTGATTTTCCCCAGTAGGACTTATTATAACGATAGTGTTATTTTGTCCAATGTAGTAAAATTCCGGAATATTGGATTAAATGGCTACTTAATTGCAAAGCTGAAAAATGACTGGAGGTAATCGATAAATGAATTCACTGCTTAACCGTCGAGCTTTTCTTAAAAATACAGTACTTGGCGGCACGGGCCTGTTGATTTTAAACAGCAGCAGTCTGGCTCGCAGCTACCAGGCGAATGACAAATTAAATGTCGCTTTGATCGGCGTCGGCGGGCGCGGCAGGTGGTTTGTGAATACGATGCCGAACTTGAACACCAACGTTGTTGCCATGTGTGACGTTAATGAAAGAAAAGCGAGCTTATCATTCGAGGAAATTCCCGAAGCGAAAAAATACTTCGACTATCGCAAAATGCTGGATGAAATGGACAAGCAAATTGATGCTGTTGTGATTGCCGTACCCGACCACTCGCATGCCCCTGCATCGGCAACGGCGATGAAAATGGGCAAGCATGTTTTTTGCGAAAAGCCTTTGACTCGAACTATCTCTGAGGCTCGTGCTATACGCCGGATGGCGGCGCAATGTAAGGTCGCAACTCAGATGGGTAATCAGGGCACCAGCAGCGAAGCCTTCCGCCGGGCGGTCGAGTTAATTCAGGCAGGTGTTATCGGTGATGTCCGGGAAGTGCACGCATGGAACACAGGTGGCGGGCCGGGTGACAGACCTGTTCCTACCGATGAGCATCCCTTGCCGGAGTATTTACATTGGGACTTGTGGCTGGGTCCCGCGAAGGATCGTCCGTACAATTCACGCTGGCTTAGCGGCTGGCACGGCTGGCGCGATTTTGGCACAGGCAACCTGGGTAACTGGGCCTCGCATACGATGAACCTGCCTTTCAAAGCCCTGAGACTCGATACACTCTGGAATTCTCCAAGCGATTCTTCTGCAAAGAATCTGATAAAACTTAATCCGGAAGTCTCCGCCGTGCATAAGCATTCTCTTCCGAAGTGGGAGATTATCCGTTACGATTTTCCTGCAAGGGGTGACATGCCGCCGGTCAGGATCAACTGGTATAACGGCCCGGGTCAGGCGCCGGGCCCGAGGAAATTGATAGAAAAACACGTCGAAAGACCGCTGGACTGGGGCGATGCCGGCGAGAAAAAATGGGCCGACCATGCCGGCTGTCTTCTTATCGGCAGCGAAGGAATGATTCATTCGACCGGGCACAACATGTCTTTCACCTTGCATCCCAAAGAGAAGTTCAAGGATTTCGAAGGGCCGCCTAAGACGTTACCCCGTGTTCGAGGACATGAGCGGGAGTGGCTCGATGCGTGCAAGGGAGGGCCGTCGGCTATGTCAAACTTTGACTATGCAGGTCGCCTTGCGGAGTTTGTGCTGCTGGGCAATGTTGCAACTCTGGTCGGTGAAACGATTGAGTTCGATCCGGTCGCGATGAAAATCATAAATAACACAGAGGCTGACAGGGCCCTCCGGCATGAATACCGGCAGGGCTGGTCTTTATAAGCTATGTAATAGGAGATTAGTTATGATCAATAGGGATACATATATAAAAATTTTTGCGATTGTGGTGTTTTTTGTTCTGCAAAGCGTCACTCAAGGTCAGCTTACTGATCAGCAGGCGGAGCGAATCCGGGCGGCGATTCCCTCGAAAGCGCGTGTTACTCCGAAGAAGCCTCGTCGGGTATTGATCTGGAACACGCCTTTTATGGATAACTGTCCGCACAAAGGCTATTGCGTTCCGCAGGCCGAATATGCGATGAAAATGCTCGGCGAAAAAACCGGCGCATTCGAATCGGTCGTTAGCAACGATGTGGCGATGTACCTGCCGGAGAATCTAAGGAAATTCGATGTAATTATTATGAACAACAGCAACGGCCGGTGGATCAGACCGATCGAAGAGGACATGGAGAAATTCAAGGAATACGGTCCCGATCAGGATGCGGTTGAGAAGTTGCTGCAAAAAAGTCTGCTGGATTGGGTTTCGCAGGGCGGCGGAATCATGGCGTATCATCACGCTATCGGCGGCAACACAAACTGGCCTGAATTTCAGGAGTTACTTGGTATGGCCTACTGGGGGCATCCATGGAACGAGGAGGTCGGCATAAAACTCGATGAGCCTGATCATCCGCTCGTTGCGGTATTCGGGGGTAACAATTTTCGCCTTGCCGATGAGATATTCCAGTTCCGTGAACCCTACTCGCGAGAGAAGCTCAGAGTGCTGTTGTCGCTGGACGTTAAGACAACCAATATGTCGGTGCCGTGGGTGCATCGCACGGATAATGACTTCGGCCTTGCCTGGATCAAACAAGACGGCAAGGGCAGAATTTTCTATTGTGCGATAGGGCACCGAACCGAGATATGGTGGAATCCGACGATACTGCAATTCTATCTTGACGGCATCCAGTTTGCCGCCGGTGATTTGGACGCCGATGCGACTCCGAGCGCAAAACTGAACGTCGAGGCGGATTTCGTAAGTCTTTTCAACGGCAGAGACCTGTTAGGCTGGAGGGGCAATCCCAAAATATGGTTCGTAAGAGACGGCGTCATTACCGGACAAACGACGGCACAAAATCGCATATCGGAAAACGACTTTCTGATATTGACGGGCGGCGATGTGAAGGATTTCGAGCTGCGTCTGAAGTTCCGACTTGAAAATGGTAATTCGGGAATTTATTTCAGAAGCCTGGAACGCACAGCAATGCACCCTGAATCGTTAATTGGCTGTCAGGCCGATTTTTCCGCGGACGGTCGCTGGACGGGCGTGATTATGGAATATACCCTAAGAGGAATATTAGCCGAGAGGGGGCAAAAAGTTGTCATCGACAAGGACGGCAAGATTAAAGTCGTCGGCAGCGTGGGCGACCCGGACGAGTTGCTCAAACACGTTAAACCGAAGCAGTGGAACGACTACACTTTTAGCGCCAGAGGCGGCCGGATTATACTGAAGATAAACGATGTGGTAATGTGCGAACTTCAGGACGATGATCCACGAAGGATTACATCAGGCAAACTGGCGCTACAGGTTCACCAGGGACCTGAAATGCTCGTTCAGTTCAAAGATATAAGGCTTCGCAGGTTCTGATGTGATATCAGGGAAGTTCCAGCACCTGGCCATCGGCAAGCAATCGCGTTCGCAGCATTGAGTAATCGACGTCCTGTACATTTATGTTGCCGTCTATAGAAAAAACGGCGGCGGTTGCTGCGGACTCGCCGAGAATCATAAAGACCGGCTCCATGCGAATCGAGCCGTACGCGATATGCGATGAAGAGACGCAGACCGGCACGAGAAGGTTCGTGCATTCGGAGGCTTTCGGCACCAGCGCGCCGTAAGAGATTGGATAGGGGCCGCCGGGATTTATCTGGATGTCACCCTCGTTGCGTGCATGGCCGTTTTCATCGACATATCGCTGGACATTGTGCGAGTCCATGTTGTAGGAGCCCATGCCGACGGGCTTCGGCGTCGGTTTTATCCGCCGCAGGTGCAGTTCGGTCGTAACGAAATCGCTTATCATTCGCCGGGCCTCGCGAACGTAAATCTGGTGGGGCCAGTTGTCGTTGTCCGTGAATTCATCCTTTGCCAGTCCCCACCGGCTGACTTTCTCCCGCACATCCGCCGGAACGCGCGGGTCATAAGCAAGGAACCACATCAGCCCCTTCTGATAATCTTCGTGCTCTTTTAGAATTTCCCGCCGTCGCTCGTAGCTGCCTTCCGAGTAGTCGTAATTCATGCCGATGTTGTCGGTTGAGAAAGCGCCGTGATTATTTGTGTCGGTCTTGGCGTTCGGAGCGGGGTCGAACTTGGCAAAGATGGCCCGCCAGCCTTTGTCGAGATAGCGGGCCAGAAGCTCGTATTGCATCGGGTCATAATTGTCCGGCTTAGGAAATGGCACTCGATTCTCCGGCACTTTCGTCAGGCACATGCGATAGTTATACGCCTGAATCCTGTAGTCGCCGTGGCCTTCTTTGCCGGGGCTGCCGGCGTGGATTCGGGGCAAAAGCCCGCTGGACGGCTCGCCGGGCTTGATGTACGGATCGACAGGTTTTTCAAACTGGTGGCTGGTTGCGTTGCGGGTCTGGACGCCGTTTAAAGTTTCGCCGTACACATCATTGCCCTCGCGGCCGACATGATAGCTCACGCCGGCGCCGGCCATAAGGTCACCTTCATAGGTTGCATCGATGAATATTCTGCCGCGATATGTTTTACCGCTTAGCATGTTGATAGAAACTATGCGCGTTCCGTTTTTCGTAACGCCTGATTTTCGCTTGAGCCACTGGTCTCGGTGGACGGGGATTTCATGCTCGGCCACAAGCTCTTCGAAGGTCTGCTCTGCCACGTGCGGCTCGAAGACCCACATGGCATCGTCTTCGGGGCGGTATCTTGAATATTCTGCCGGTTTCTGATAAATCCACGCTTCAGCTTTGTCATAATGTTTCTTGAGGCGTTGGTAAAACTCCCGTGAGATGCCGCCGATGGCTTCTTTTCGGCCGGAATCGGTCCAGCCCAGGCCGCCTGCCGTCAGTCCGCCGAGATGCTTTTCGGGACAGACGATTATTGCCGTCTTTCCCATTCGCTTTGCCTGGACGGCCGCCGCCACTGCCGCCGATGTGCCGCCGTAAATGACAACATCATAAGCCTGCGAAGAATCCGCAACTGAAACTGTACATCCGGTTTTTTGTAAAGCGGCAACAATTACAACTATACACAGCAAGATGGAGCTTAATTTTTTTCTCATATTTTTGTCCTTCCGATTTAGACGTACTTTTTCCAATATAGCTGGGAGGAAGGAACGCTACAAGCAAATAAAGAATGCCCCTGTACCGCTCCTTTTACGGGGATGCTCTTGAAAACAGTTATTTACTGCAGCCTATTTCCGGCTCTACTGAATTAGTTCGCCTGTTACCCGGACGTCGTCTATGTTCCAGCCGGGATAGGTTACAGACTCATCCGTCGGGCCGATGCCCCAGCGGAAGTAAACTGTCGGCTGCCCATCCGCGACAGACGAAGGAACAGCATAATCTACTGACTGCCATGCGTAGTCGGAGACATGGTAAAGACCCGTCGTCCACAGATCGACCCAATTCGTGCTGTCATTGGATACCTGAATGCTGGCATAGTCATAAGGTGATTCGACTCCGAGCCAGCGTTGGAAGCTCAGCCTGATGTTTTTGTATCGTTCGCAGTTTATCGGGCCGGTTGTGGCGTAGAGCGTTTCAGTGATATTGTCGGCATAGTCACCTTCGAGCTCGAAACCGATGACGTTCTCGCCGGTGTAGCCGGAATTCGGGTCGCCGTTCCACGAACCGGCTCCTGTCGGTGTGCCCCATGCCCAGCCGGCGTCGAGCGTCCAGTTCGGATCGGTGTCCATATCGGCCCAGTAGACAGCATTCTGAACAACGGTAATCGATGCGCTCTGACTGTGCTGTCTGATCCCGTCTGTCACGAGGAAGGAGAACGTGTACGTATAAGGTGCCTGGTCTGCCGTGGGCTTCCAGACGACGGTTTGCTTATCTTCAATATAATAAGCTCCTTCGGGCAGATTGCCGACTGAGAGCTGAATCGGCAGATTCATGGGATTCGAGGTTGTCAACTGGAATTCGAGTATCTGACCCGGTTCGATTTGGTCGGGTACTGATATCGGGTCCAATGTTGGTGCCGGTACGGTCCATCCCGAATTTTGAGGATCATGCCTCGACATGCCCCAGTCGGTTGTTACAGGATCGTACGTGCCCGGCAGGTCTATTACATGAAATTGATAGTCATAGCCGTTGATCATCAACTCAAGGTCGCCGTCCTGGTCGAGGTCTTCCAGGGCCGGAGTGGTGTAATACTCGGCGGACAGATTCAGCATCGGAAATCCCGTCGTGGCCGAGCCGTCGGCCTCCCAGGCCATGAGCGGCGCTGCGGCTGAGCCAACCACCAGTTCTTTCTGCCCGTCGCCGTCCACGTCGCCGATTAAAGGAGAACAGTCCCATGGGTCGCCCATAAGCGTTTTGGGAAAACCGGCGTCGGTCAATTCATTCCCCTCATGGTCGAAAGCGTAAACGAGACTATACGCGAATCCATCTTCTTCGACGTAGCTGTTGACATAAACTTCGCTGAAACCATCGCTGTCGATGTCCCCGACACTCATGGCGCCTTCATCACCGAACGGCCCGCGTACCTTGGCTGTCCAGAGCGTGCTGCCGTCGATATGGACTGCCATGACGCTGTCTTCTGTGCAGAACACCAGCTCCGGCTCGCCGTCGGCGTCCAGATCGGCGATGGCGGTTCCTTTCGCGCTGCCGCCTCGCCATCTTTTAATCTGCTGGCCGTTGTGGTCGAGGATGAACGTATATACACGTGTTATGCCGGGGCCGTACCCGCAAAGGGCAATTTCCACGTCACCATCGTCATCGAAATCGGCCACGCTTATCGTGCCCCCAGTTATATACCGTCGTTGCCATAAAAACGTACCATCACCCTGAACGGCGAAAAGACCATCGGTATCTGCGGATTCGGCATTATGCCCGATGATAATCTCACTGTCGCCGTCCCCGTCTAAATCTGCCAGAACGGGGCTGCCGATTATATAGGCGTACCAGTAGTCGCCGACATCAATCGGCCATTCGCCATCTACTGTTTTGCCGCTCTCGGCGTGCAGAGCAGTGGCCATGACGCTATAATCATCCACCACGACGATCTCGTAATCACCATCGCCGTCAATGTCTCCCACCGCCAGTCCCGAGGCAACCATTGAGGTCCAGGTGTCTTCTCCCAGCGCGGCAGGCCAGCCGTCAAGTGCGGTTCCATCGTCTTTCCAGATGTTTACTGTTCCTTCGTAATAGTCGTCGATCATTGTGTATGATGCCTCGACAATTTCGTTTCGCCCGTCCCCGTCAACGTCGAGACACAGCGGACTGCCCAGGTACATTTCATCCGGCAGTTCTTCGGGATCTTCAGGTATCTCCGGCATCGGCCAGGGTGCCATCTCGGTACCGAGCTCAATGCCGAATGTCTTGCGATCGGTGTGAACTTCGCCGTCCGTAGTCACGTTGAGACGTAACTCAAATGCTCCGGCACCTGAATTTGTAAACATCAGATGCACAAAACCGTTGGGATCTATGGGGGAGCTGCCGTCATTTAACAGGCTCCACTGGTCCTGTCCGAAGCTGCGATACTCAAGCTGATAGGAGTCACCGTGCACGAAAAGTGTCAGCGGAATGTCATTGCCGTCCGAAGTAAAGGTCTGCTGCGGTCTCGGTTCTACTATTTCTCCGAGAGGATGCCTTCTGTCGGACTCGAGCAGGGCCGTATAGGCGTTTACCCGCCCGGTACCGACGTAACCGTACTCGGGATCAAGGTCCCCGTAATAAACAGGATCTGTAGTGTTTTCCAGGATGGCTCTGACATCGATGTGTGTCAGCTCCGGCTTATGAGCAAGAATCAGTGCTCCGACCGCCGCGACATAGGGTCCTGAAAATGACGTTCCCGCCGTGGCAATATATTCATCGTTCAGATCGGTTGTGACAATATCGGTGCCGGGAGCGGCGATGTCAACCCAGTGCCCGAAGCTGCTGTGGCCGGTCTTTATGTCTTCGCCGTTAGTGGAGGAGACCGCCATGACGTTGTAATAGGCCGCCGGATAGTGCGGCCTGGTCGTGTCGTCGTTGCCGGCACTGGCCACCAACAAGACGCCATGTGCAAAAGCATTGTCTATTGCTGCCTTGACCGCCGGGTCTCCATCCGGGCCGAATTCATCTGCGCCGAAACTCATGTTTGCAACATGTGCGCCGTTGGCCGCGACATATTCCAAAGCTTCGGCCACCTCGGCTGAAGTCATATAGATGCTCAATCGCAAGGCCATTATACTGCTTTGCCAGTTGACGCCGCTGACGCCTATGCCGTTGTTGCCCACTCCTGCGATGACACCGGAAACGTTCGTACCGTGTCCCTCGACGCCATACCAGCCAGATTCGGGAATGACATCGTTGCTGTCATCCTCGAAGTTCCAGCCGGAAACGTCGTCGATATATCCATTGTCATCGTCGTCTATCTCGTTATTGGGAATCTCGCCTTTATTGAGCCAGATATTGTCCTTCAAGTCGGGGTGATTGACATCAACACCGGTATCCAGAACGGCAACCACTATATCGTGACTGCCGGTCGATATGTCCCATGCCTCGGACATCTGGATGAGTTGATGTGCGTACTGATCGGGAAATTCCGGATCGTTAGGATCAGCGCATCGCTTGTAGATATAATTAGGCTGTGCATACTCCACGTCAGGATCATCCCGGAGTTCGGCGCACACACCCGGCACATCCCGGTCGGTTCTGAGCAGATAGAATCCAAGCAACTCATTGGCCGTTGACTGCCCGGCAGTCGCCTTTGGCCTGGCCGAAGATAAAATGCCGATCTTGCGGGGCATCTGGGCCTGGGGAGCATCTTCGTACTTCAGCCGTTGGTGAGCGCCGCCAAATACGGGGCCTTCACAGGAGAGCCCATAGTCAGCCTGCAGGCGAAGCAGGGCGGCCTGGTCTTCAGTTGCATCCTGCCGTGAAAGTAGACCGATGCCGGTCCCCTTTTTATCTTTGAGCTTGACGATTACTTCGCCCGGCACATAGGTCGGCTTCGGACGAGCCGGTTGTCTCGATGCCTGTTCGGCGGATTCACTGATTTGCTCTGCCTCGGGTGACGGTCTCGCACTCAATGTTCCGGCACCTATAACGGCCACAACCGCCATTGCAGCCATAAATCCAGCCCATACTATCAACTGGCTTTTGTTCGAGTTCTTCACGCTCATTTTCTCGCTCCTTTCAAGCTCAACCATTACGCACTATTCTCCATGTACGAAAGTTGCATTTGCGAATTAGGGCACAGTATCTTCACTCCTCGGACAACCACCTGCACGTTCGTGAGCTGCCAACATTATATTAATAATCTGAACCTCCAAAGTCAAGTTAAAAAGGAGGCTTCTGAATCATACTTCGGTAGTCTTGGATTTCCATACGATTAAAAAAATCCTGATAATTTGGTGAAAATCTACGATAAGCTGGAAGATTCAATATTTTTTCAGTTTTTTAAAATATTTATTGATGCATCTGACGTTTGCAGCAATTAAACCTTTGCTGAACAGTTATATAAATATCGAATCCTTACCAGCAGATTGTTACTATGATTACGGTTCGGATGAGCCTTTCTCATCGCTGGATGCTAATCTGAAGTTTAAGGTCAAGTCAGTTGAAGGCGAAATTCCTGCCGAACATGCAAATATTTATCAGCATCAATTGTAGCTGGTATTAATTTATTCAGTTCGCCCGGGTTTAATTTCCGCATAAACGGTATCTGCGGTCTCGATAAACGGAGATTCAATACCGCACTACCCAGGTGCCCGCCAGCCGGTCGTGCAATCCACGATTGGGATGAATAACAGCATAGACCGCTGCGCCGATCCATAGGAGAAGTATTACTACAGCTAAGATGAAAGCTGCATTAGGTTCGCCCCTTTTAATCAACAAAGCTGCGAACGACATTGGAACAAGCAGTGGAAGCCAGACGATCGCCCAACGCCGAAACAACATTACTTTGCTGGCGCGCTGGCCCTTGTCGTTGATCACCGCCAATCTAAAAGTAGCAAGACTGGGGGTAGTACGGAACAACTGAAGTGCCAGGAATTGAATAAAAGCTATGGTACCTAATACTAATAGAGGTGAAATGATGACGATCTCGCCCAGATAGTCATTCCACTGCTTGTCATGATAGCGTCCGACAAAAACTGTGATCCAAACATAGCCAGGTAGCATGAAGATCGACCCCGCTCGAATCCCCCTGCTGACCTCAGCGGATTTATCCAGGAGTCCCCTCAGGATGCCGGTGAGAAAGCTAAGTTTTTCGAACTTCCCATCGGCAAGATTCTGAAGCACTCCCCTGGCATGAAGGGGCATGCTGGTTGATTCAACACAAGCGGCAATAGCGTTCAGGAAACGCTGCTGGCCGGCGAGATCTCCGACTTTAATGCGTTCGGCAGGAATTTTGACATCAGGCCAGGATTCATCGAGCAGGATGGCGTGTCCCTGTGTCGTGATCCAGACATGATCGAGGCTCAACTCTGCAGGCAGGGTCTGATCCCCTGTCGCATCCCATATTTCCGACGCCAGGTCATGCAGCCAATGGCGCAGACGTGACCAGGGCACACGGCTGCCGCCTTCTACCAGACTCCGAAAAGGCACTCCTTCAGTCGCCTCAAAGGCGTCCCAGATAGTTTCTGATGTCTCTATCTTCTGCAGCCAGCGTAAACGGCTGTGACGAGAAAGATTTCTTCGAGCAAGGGAAAGTTCCGTTGAAGTTCGACGCAACAACCAAACCTGGCGGCGCAGCACCGGATCGGAAGCTAATATCCATTCTCCGGGAACCAGCTCTTTGATGATCTTGTAAGGTCCAAGCGAATTCGCACCCTCGGAGGAAATTTCCGGCTCAACTGTTGGTTCAATTGTTGGTCGCATCATGCCCTTGGGCTTGACTACTACTCTTGTTCCGCTGGCAAGGTCCCAAATGGCAGCAAAACCGTTTTCACGTCGTGCACTCAAAACCAGAAGAACCGCAACCCAGGGACAAATTATTGCAGCTCCTATATAAAATAAGACCTGAAAGCTGGTCCAGTTAGTGCCGGAGATAAATGCCATCATGAGAGTCATTCGGACCACTTCAACACAACCAACAGGAATGAGAATTCGGATCAGCGCTCGTACGATGCCAGGCGGCCTGCCGTTTGTGCGGACGACGCGCAAGCCTTTGAGGTACTTACCCAGACCTCCGCCCCAGATTCCCTCGGAGATACCAAAGTAAAGAAAACCGATGCTGAAAAGCAAAATGTAGTATTTCATCGAATACAATGTGCGCTCGGCAAGGGGTCGAATAATTAATTCTCCAGCACCGACCGAAAGCATGAGTATCACATAGGCAGGCAAAAAGGCGATTAAGTAATCGAGCCAGCCGATTGATGTGCGGAGATTTATCGATGCAGGTTCCGGTTCTTTGGAACTGAAAGGCAACAGCGCATCGCGCAGTGCAGTATAGTCGGCGTAGCGTCTGTCTGGTTCTTTGGCGAGGCAGCGGGCAACCACTCGCGGAAGGCCGGGCGGCACATCCTGTCGAAATTCGGTTAGCGGTTTCGGCTTTTGATTGACGGCGTTGGCGACGACCTGCACTGCGTTGTCTCCCTCAAAGGGCGCACGGTCGGTTAGCAGGGTGAAAAGCGTTGCCCCAACCGAGTAAATATCGGCACGCACGTCCAGGGCATCACCACGCAACTGTTCGGGAGATGCGTATGCCGGCGTGCCCAAAATTTTACCGTGGGCCGTGACAAAGGTATCGGTCCTGGCCAGAGTCGAGACCGAAAGGCCGAAGTCGCCCACCTTCACCGAACCGTCCGGGCATACGAAGCAGTTGGAAGGCTTGATGTCGCGGTGCAGCACCCCGGCTGCGAATGCGGCTTCGAGGCCGGAGATAACGTCGAGGATTGCGTCAACCGCCTCAGTTACCGGCAGCGGGCCACGTTCTTTGAGTTTATCCTTGAGAGTGCCGGCCCCGGCTATTTCCATTGTGATCACAGGCAGATCCTCGATTTCTTCGCTGCCGAAAATATAGAGACTGTTCGGATGGTTGACACCCGCTGCAAGGCGGCCTTCGCGGAGAAACCGCTGCCGCATGTCCGGCGAATCGAGTTGTTGCCCCAGCATTTTTAGTGCGACGCGGCGCCCGGTGGCGAGCTGCTCAGCTTCATAAACCGCGCCCATGCCGCCGCGTCCAAGTAATCCAAGCAGCCGGTAGCCGCCGAATTCACAGGGGAATTCCGAGGGCCCGAAAAGCGAAAGTGATTCACCCTTTGTAATCGATACAGTATTACCTTGACCGCCGGGCAGCTCCATAGCGGCCGACATGAGGCAAGCAGGGCAGAGCTTTTCCGTTGATTTTGCGGGTATCTTTGCTCCACAGCGCTTGCATTTATCATTTTCGGAAGTATTCATGAATCAATCTCCAAATTGTGTTTCATTCACTTGTTCCTGAAAGAAACACACCGGGAGGTTACAGAAAAAATTCACCGCCTCCTCAAAACCTCGATTAGATAGCGCATTTCATCATTGAGGTCTTCTTCATTGCTGACCGTCTCGGCGACGGCGGCCCGCAGCAGCTTACGGTAACGTTGCCGTAGCCTATGCACGACGACCTTTACTGCACCGGCGCTCATGCCCAGCCGCGCCGCAATTTGCTCCCGGGGCAACTCGTCTTGGCCTGTAAGGCTGCCCTTGAGCGTGTCAAACTGTTCGCTCTTACCGGCTTTTGTCATTTCGTCGCGTAGCTCCTCCAGGGCACCGGCAACGGTCTGAAGCGCCCATTCACGATCGAACAGGTGTTCCGGATTATCCGGCTGTTTTGATGCTCCGACGTAGCGGGCCTCCGGATCAAGTGCATTGAATTCAATGAATTGCACCTGTCCGCCGCGTTTCTGCGTCTGGGCACGATGCCATTCATTAGCTAAAAAATGCTTCAATGCGCCCAGCAGGTAAGAGCGAAACCGGCCCCGCTGGCGATCCGCGGAGGCAAATCCCTCAGTTTCGATGAAACGGGCAAAAAAGGCTTGCGTAAGGTCCTGGGCGTCGACCACCGAATACCCGCGGCTGCGAACGAATGCATAAAGGGGATACCAATAAGCCCGGCAAAGTTCCTCGAGCGCTTCCCGGGCGCGGGTCTGGCTCGTATCGCCGGGCTTAGCCGCTCCCACCAGGCTCCAGTGTGTAGTGGCAAATTGTCGGGGACCGGCTGGATCATTCATATGCTTATTTTAACGCGGCGACACCGAATCACAAGCTGAAAAATCTCCAATGACCGAACAGTACCACCATAAAATGAAGAAAAGGGACATCTATAATGAAATCTTGGTGTGGCCGTCAATTGCAACGCTTTATCAGGTTTTTATTATTATGTTCCAAAGTTATTACGACTCTACCTTTAGAATGACCTGTTTCGTAATGTCGATGAGCATCAGCAGTTTGGCTTAGAGGATACACAGTATCTATTATCGGTTTGATCTTGCCGCTCTCAATCCATTGACGAAGTAAATTAAGAGTATCTGCAACATCATTTGCCTCGCCGAATTTCAATTTCTTCTTCCTGAAACGATTAGTCAAAGCCTGGAAAATGTGTTTCGGGCTATTTAAGAAATTGTTAGAAACATAGACCCCCTCGTCTGTTAGAATGTTCTTGCATTTAGAAAGAGTGCTGGCAGCGACGGCATCGAATATTATATCATAGGTCTGTTCGCTTTTCGTGTAATCTTCCTTTGTATAGTCTATTACAAAATCAGCTCCAATTTTTTTTACCATATCTACATTAGCAGATCCACAAACAGCAGTGACTACAGCTCCATACAGTTTAGCAATTTGTACTCCGAATGTACCAATACCGCCGGAAGCTCCGATTACGAGAACTTTCTGTCCCTTCTCAGGTTGTGCCAAATCTCTAAACGCCAGTAAAGCAGGTGAGGCACCTCCGGGTACCGCTGCTGCTTCCTTGAAGCTCAAATTCGCAGGCTTTTTTGCCAATTTGGATGCCGGAACAGTCATATATTCAGCACAAGCACCCGGCGAATATCCATAGACTTGATCTGCTGCTTTCCAATCTGTCACTTTCTTCCCTACATACTCAATTTCACCTGCAAAACTAAAGCCGGGGATTTCCTGTTTTGGTTTTCTAATGCCGCCGAAATATAATCTTAAAAAAAGTCCCGCTAATTCCCTGGCTCCTCGGAAAATTACTTTCGGAGCTTTTCCGCTTCGAGCAACAATATCTACGGTGTTAATCGACGAGCCATAGTTTCTTACTAAGACTTCATCCTCCTTAGGAATAGGCTTTTCTATTTCTTTAAGCTGAAGAACATCCGGCGGTCCGTATTTTTCATATACAATCGCTTTCATAAGTATTCCTCTAAGGTCACTTAGATCCAACAGAACACTTTACTATCGTACCACATTGTAAAAATATTTCTACCTCAGCATCTCTGCAATCTCCGGACGAATCCTTTTAATCCGCTCATAGTCCAGTTTCAATCCCAGCGGCTTAAGGCCTTTGGCGATGCTGTCATAGACGCCCTTGACATCATCAAAAGGACCAGCAACGGATTCCAACGCAGTACGTCCGACTTTGTTTAATGCATTTTTGTCGGCGCCTTTATCCAGCAGGGCCTTGACAATCTCGGTTCGGCAAAGAAAAGCAGCGATGTGAAGCGGACTTGATCCTTCGTTGTTTGTAATTTTCATATCAGCCCCGGCATCGATCAACGCTCTTGCAACTTCAGTCTTGCCGAATGTTGTAGCTATGATCAGGGGACTGGATCCATATGCATCTTTTTCATTCAGGTCGGAACCGGCATTTATATGCTGCTTAACTGTATCAAGATTACCTTGAAGGGCTGCTATGTGGAGGCTTATACGCGGCGGCTGTTTGGGCTCGTTTGAGCTATCCTGCTTTCGGCAACCAGCTACTGTAACCAGTACGATTAGAAGCATTGCTGTCGGTACTATTTTCATTGCTTTTACCTCCATTCTTTTAATTAACATCTTCGATGTAATGGTTTTCCTGTAACAGGAAATGATTAAATTGCTAACTACGAAGGTCGAGACTGTTAGGAGCAGGAATTTTAAAAGCGAAGGAATTGTTGTGTTAAGCATGGTTAATGCTATTACGCCCATTACGATGACATGAATGATATAAACACCATAAGAATTTTTGTTCAGCTCCATCATGATCCTTCCCTGCTTATTCAGATACTTTCTAAAAGTAGTAATCATCACATAAAGCAGGTAGGCTAATGAAAGAACGAAATTCAACCGAACCAGCAGTGTATCGGCAATCTCAGAAATAAGGTAATCGCCCGGTTTTACCAACGAATAAATGAGTAAAAAGATATAGAGGTTTATCGGCAACCAACCAGTACTGTGAAGGATTATATCGAGTTTTTTATTTTTCCATTCTGATTCGAATATCTTGAGTTTACAGCATAAAGCACCCAACAGAAAAACCATGAAGTAGATGAATATTCTTTCGTTCTGGAAATCTATCAATACCGTTTTCGTCCAGCCGTGAAGATTAAAATAGTCCATCAAAAAACTATACAAAAAACATACCAGAAAGACGGCCCAAGCAGCCTTCTTGAAGGTAACATGTGGCGTATTTTTAAGTACTCTCGATAAGCACAAATACAACACATCGAACACGAAAAGAACGGGCAGAAACCAAAGCCAGTTCTGGCTCCAGATCGAGTTGAAGTGAAAGTAGGTAGTCCAGATTTCCTGGGGCAGATTTCGAGAGTGCAGAAATATGATTTTGTAAAGCGGAATCAGTGTCAGAACAGCGATAGCCCAGGGAACCATAAGTCTTTTAAATTTAGATTTTAGAAATTCCCATGTCGTTCTGTTTTTCAGAGATAAAGGTGTAAAAAATCCTGAAATAAAGAATATGGTCGCTATAACAAAAATATTCAGGATTAAAAATAAAATACCCGGCAAATTGTTAGTTGAAGGATCGATAACAATCCACCACAGAGCTCCCAAGCCAGTCTTTTCATAGATAAGTGCGGCATGAAATAAAATCACGAGAAAAATCATGAACGTCCTGAGATTATCCAACCAGTAAATCCTACTTTCCGTGTTTGTGCATTTTTCTTTATTATCCATCTTTTTGTCCTTCTTTGATTAACAATCCAAAATTACATGATTCCATTTTCAGATAGTGCTTCATTCATCTTTTCCTGAAAGAAACATGCCGTCAGGTTACAGAATAAATTCACTGTCTCCGCAGAACCGCGACCAGATAGCGTATATCATCGTTGAGGTCCGGCTCGCGTGACAATTTTAAGAATTGTTGTGTGAACTGCTGGGATAGAAAAATTGCGAAATTGAGCGGGAAGCACTTACAACAAAACGCGCCCGGCAGGACTCGAACATGCAACCTTCGGATTCGAAGTCCGCGACTCTAACAACATAAGTCAAGATAATCAAGAAACTTGTGAGACTGCTAAAACACCGTTGACACCAGAATATCAAAAAACATATGAAATTGAAAAAAACTACCTTCAGACCTTGCGGATATCATAGCAGTTTGGTCAGAACTATCAATGCATATCAAAGCGGCTATCAAGGCACTGGTAACAAGCAGTATTAAGAGGGCCGAATAGTGCGAAGTGCATCCGATTGGTACTTATACAAGCTATATGCAGAGGGCTTTAATGACGAGAAGCAAACCGAGTTTGAATCACTCGGAAAAGGTGGTCGATATACCATCGAGCAAAAGTTATTCGCGTTCGGACTGATTGAAGAAAGCAGTATAAGAGCTAAGGCCAAAATCCTGAATATCTCGCGCAGAACACTACAAAGGTGGTGCAGAAAATATAACATACATGTCAAATGCTGTCCGGATTGGGTGTGCGGCTGGGCTGAGAGACGAAGAAAAAGACGAGAGTTCTGGCAGCGCAGGGGATATTACTAAAAGGCAAATGTCACGACTTGTAAAACGGGGCATAGTACAGATTTTTCCCACAAGGTTTTTGGGATATCACAATCAATATGGTAAAATAATAACCTTAGATTTTACGATAAAAACATCTATTTTTTGACATCGTATTCAATGGACTTCGACAAATAGTGAGTGACATTGCCTGTTATGTCGCGACATGCATGCCTCAAAGAAATTGTTGATATATCTTCCTCCTCATTTTTCTGTTGAGTGCCTACACATTTTTGTAATTATAGATTTATGGCTCGCGCAACCGGTTGTTATCGAGTCTTTCTTCGAGTTAAAGCTTTCTACGTGACCGTCAGTAAAACCTGCTTGCATTTTCATCTCCGGAGCATCTTCTGGCTCAACACTTAAATATGTTGTGCCAGTTAGGTAAGGTGTATTGTAAAAAGGAGTGCGTTCTGCCCTTACGGAATTTCTTGCTCTATGAGAGCTATGCCATGGATGATCATCTACAGGGTTCTCTACCCAGCCTCCGCAAAACAAAGAATCCTGTATCAGCAGTTGAGTTTTGCCGGATAATTTTTCAGGCCCCTCAATAGAATGCCTGCCATGGACTCCCGACTGATTAAATTGTTTATTATATCCCTGGTAATTCCAAAAAAGCAGATAAGTACAATTCAGCGGAGCATACTCGCCTGACAGATACAGATTCTCATAGGAGTCAACAGATCCCCCAAATCGAGAAGCTTGAGGCGGCCACGGTATTTCAGGATCTATGGGAGATGCCGGACAGTTGTAAATATGAACTTGAGGCAAATAGCTTCCCAAATATTTGCCAACATAATGATACTGCGGGTCCGCAGGATTAAACTTCCCGAAAGAATTTGAATAGTGAAAGTTCAATTCATGGGGCTGGTGAAAAGCGGTAAAATTCGCTCCTTGAAATCTACAGGTATTCGGCGGCAACTTTTCATCGTTGTCGGCCGCATAAGCTGTTAAACCAAGTATGACTTGATGCTGATTGCCCGCACAAAGAACGTACTTTCCCTGCTCCTTTGCCTTTCTTAACGCCGGCATCAAAATGGCCATCAATAGTGCAATAATGGCGATGACCACCAGAAGCTCTATTAACGTAAAGCCTTTTTGTTTATTCAAATAATACCCCTTATTACGGCCCGGTTCTTAGAACTTTAAATCGGATTTTCCTTCATACATTTCAAAAATACACTCCTGCAAGCATCAATCTTTAAAATACTGTAATTCTACCCATATAGGCCCTGAATTACTGTATGACCTGTTGTCATTTCTGCAAGGATGACAGAGCTATTCAAAAGCTTCTCTCGGTTGATACAATCGAATATCGTCAATATACATCTTGCCTTTACCGCCGGGTAGTGTCATATTGCCCTGTGTACCAAGGCCAATTGCAATCCTATCGACATCGGTCAGGTCGATGCCTTGGTCAGCAAAAGCCGAAAGTGGAATTACCCACTCAGTCCAGGTATCCATCTGTGCTGCATTTGCATCATCATGGACCACTACAGCAGCAGGTGCTCCGGTACTGTTTGAGACAGCGACATATAACGGCTCAGCATCATTGCTTAGTATGCCGATGTCCTGATGCGTCCACTGACCTGTGATATTGCCGGTAGTCGTTACGTTAGAGAATAACGCCTGACACGTCAAAGCGGCATCATTAGCGGTCAAGGCCAGGCCGATATAGACATTCGCACTCATCGGGATATTCTCTGGAGTACCCTGCATTGTCCAGGTTGTGCCGTTGGTTGAGCTTGATGCGGTAAAGTTGCCAGAAATACTCCGCTCAATCTTTATCCAGTATGGTGCATTGATACCGGCTGTAGTGGTGTGGAGACTGGTAGCACCAGTATCTAGTCGTCTCTGGAACGAAATACCTGAACCTGGAGTCACACACATCATCGCATGTGCTGAGTCAGGCTCAAGCGTCTCACGAATCATCACACCGGCCTTCGCCCGAGCGTTCGTATTATCAATACTATTGACCTTTGCTAAAATCGAACCGGCGCCGTTGAACATCTTATAAGCGAAGTGGAATTCATCAGCTTCAACACCAATGACGTTCCAGATATCCGCGCCTGAGGCGGTCATCGTGAATGTACCGCCCGGACCTTCGATAAAACTGCCAGCTGATCCCGGATAGCCTCTGAACCACAGAGACAGTTCGGTTACTCCTTGATCGGTCCAGTCTCTCTGGCCTGTCAATATATGTTCAACCTCCGAATAATTAGAGTAGCCCTGTTTGTTATTGTCGTATACAACCGGCATCGACTGGTTGCCACCGTGGACGATAATCTCTTCAGTATATGAGTTTGTGGTTTCATCGCCAACTACAGCACCAGTCCCATTGCCAGAAAAGTAAGGATCAGTATCAGGCACACCGTAACCAACTCCGTCTTGCCAGTCGTACCAGATTCGACAGTCATTGGTATCGTAATGTTCAAAATCATCGATGACAAAGAAATCACCGGTCGTAAAGCTCCAGACTTTGCCTTTCCATGGACTGTCGGGATTAGTGCCGTTGACTTCATCGATACGCCAGTAGTATGTTGCGTTTAATGTAAGCTTGCCAGTTTCGTAACTTTCCTCTCCAAGGGCTTTTGGCCCTTTGTATTCAGGTGAAGCTGTGGTTCCATTCTTTACGGCATCCGCGTCTGTGCCAAAGTACACCTCATGTGAAGCGGCAACTGTTCCTGCATCCCAGCTCAGAATATGTGTTGGTTTTACATCAATGGCTCCATCCGCCGGGCTTGGATTCATTGCTATACCCTCAGTAGTAAAGCTCCATACATCACCTTTTTGTATTCCGCTGCTTCGTCCGCCAGTAAGTTCGTCTACCCGCCAGTAATACGTTTTGCCAAATTCAAGTCGCCCAGGTCTATAGGTCGTATTGCTCTGTGTGTAGGCGGCAGAGCTTCTCTGACTTAAATCTACAGCAGCATTGTTGACATCGTCAAAATTCCCACCGAAGTATACAATGTGTAATGCAGCTCCTGAGCCTGCTGCCCAGCTAAGTTCTATATTCAAGTCAACCGAATCGGCACCATCGGCTGGGATCGGATGGTAGGCTGTTTGCGGCTGAATCATGAAACTCCAGACAGGGCCTTTCCATGGGCTATCCATTTCCGCATCATTGACCTCATCTATTCTCCAATAGTAGGTTGTACCCGGTACCAGACCTTCCGGGTAAGGATTTGGAGCAAAGCCAACAAAAAAGGAATCTGTGGGATGATTACCACGGAAAGCATCAGCAGTACCGTCGTTTACATCATCGAAATTGTCGCTGAAATATACATCGTGTGAGATAGCAAAATCTCCCGCGATCCATTCAAGGCTCAGCCATGTATCCGTAATCAGAGTCTCATCATATGGTTTGGGACCAAAAGCGCTGGTTCGAGGAATAGCGCCCGGCAGGTTCACCTCCCAGAGTTCGATGCCGTTATCACTTCCACACGCCAGCCATCTCCCGTCTGAGCTAAAGGCCACATGGCTTATTGTTCCTGATGCCATGGCATAATGATTCTCAAAGATCCCCACTTGCTCCTGCTTCTCAATATCCCAGAATTGAATTGTGGGATTCCAGTTTACTGTTGATACCAGGAGTTCCCCATTCGGACTAAAGGCGATGGAAGTAACATGCGCTGAAAGTCCCCCCAACACGCCCACTTGTTCCCATGTCTTTGTATCCCAGAGATAAATAGCTTTATCATTCCATCCACCGGCCGAAGCCAGTAGGGTGCCGTCCGGGCTGAAAGCGAGGTCATAAGTAACGTCTAAATGCCCAATCAACTCGCCCACCTGCTGTTGTGTTTCAACATCCCACACGCGTATGGCCTCATCTTCTCGAGCGCCGCCCGATGCCAGTAATCTCCCATCCGGGCTGAAGGCGACGCAGGGAATTGATTGTGTGTGTCCTCTTAATGTGCCCACCTGTTGTTTTGTTTGGACATCCCAGAGACAAATTACGGGATCCCCGACAATACTGCCGCTCCCTGAAGAGGCTAACGTCCTCCCATCGGGACTAAAGGCGAGACAAGACAATCCCCAGCGTGTAGGTGATTGCATTAGTCCCACCTGATTTTGTCCGGCCACGTCCCACAGGTGTATTTTATTCCCACCGCGACCGTCGCCGCCCAGAGCCAGTAATGTTCCATCCGGGCTGAAAGTAACGTATGGGATATTTTCTATTTCTAAAATACTCACCTGTTCTTGTGTTTGTGGATCCCAGAGAATAACGACCTGTGAAGAGTAGATATCGCTTTCTGGATCCGTCCTATGCACGGCGGCTAACAGGGTTCCATCCGGATTGAAGGCGGTGGTTGAAGTCTGGCCTTCACCAAGCCGCGTTGGCTCTTGGGAGAAATTAATACTCATGCAAGGCAAGGCACAAAAAAGTACGATCAATGCAATCAAATAACGTTTCAATTTTTTGTTAATGTTGCTTACCAACATGATCAGTACCTCCACTTAACTTTAAAAAGGTGACTGTAGGTCTGTCCCTAGTTTTCTGGTTTTCGCCCTTTACGATCCCGTGTATTCGGTAAAGGTAATGACCGTATCCTGTGTCGAGATTAGTGTCTCATTTAGCCTGCCCGGCTTGTCCTGCACTAAGCTCCAGGACATTCCCGGTTCAGCTTCAGTGGGTCCTGGAATGGTAATCGTATAGACGGTCTGATCTTCCCCGTCGCCGTTTGGCCACGTACCACTGCCTTGTGTTCTCACAACAGGCACCGAACCGTTTGTGGTCAGCGTGTATCGCCTAGTTTTGCCCGTGTCGGCGTCTGTCTCACCGATTCGGTACTTGACGGTAACTGCCGACCCATTACCTTCCACGGTCAGCGCACCCCAATTCGGCCCATCTCCGCGCGGGATGACTCCATCGCCACAATCGCAGGTTTCTCCATCGAAAGTGACGCATCCGGTCTCCAGGAACGCATTTGCAATGCAGATTTTAGGTAGGGGTCTGTTCACCCGGATACCGGTCTCGAACGAGCCACCCCAATCCGGAGGCGGGTACTGGCCGGGATCGAGATTGAACGCGCCAACAATTGTCAAATCTCCGTTCATAGCGATCCCGTAACGCGTCGGATAATCACCGGGTTTGGGCGGCTTCTTTGCCAACGCTGTTTCAGGAGTCGCCATAACCGCCCATACCAACGTCATGACCAGACAGCTTGTTACAACCATCATACAAATTCCAACTCTCTTTTTCTTGCTCTTGATTGACATGATACATATCTCCTTACTTGTTTCGGTTTCCAGTTTGCGATATAGTTAGAAAAGGTTCGGCTCGGGCTCGCAAACCATGCGCCCGTGCCTGCCTGGGGCCGGTAAGTTGTGTGCTTGGTGACTAACACTTACCGGCCGACTTTTTTTTGACTTTCTTAATTTCCTATCCTTTTACTATTTTCTTTCTATCCGGAATCAGAGCCCGACAATACCGGCGGGCCTCCCAATTCCTGCAGGCGTTGTCGTCGTGCCTTCCACGTGGGAGCATCCAACACATTGATCCCACCGGTCGGATCCAGTTCCAGACTGGTGACCACTTGAACCCAGCAGACGATACGTTCGTATTCACCTTGCAGCGGAGCAGGCGGTGCTGGCCAAATCGTGGTAGTCCCATACCAGTCAACCATTAGAATCTCAGAGCCGTCCGGACTGAAAGACGCCCTAGGCCACCAACTGTCGTGCTGGAGGGGTGGTCCGACCGGCTTAAGTGTGGCTGCATCCCAGAATCGTGACATCTGGTTAATGAAACACGCCAGAATTAGCGAGCCGTCTGGATTGAAGGCGACTGAACTGATAACATTCATGTGCTCTAGCGGTGCGCCAATGAGTTTGCGTGTCATCGCATCCCTGAGCCTGACTGTTCCGTCGGCATATCCAATCACGATCTTGGCGCCGTCAGGGCTGAAGCCCAGGCCCTGAACCTCGCTATGGCCGACCATCAGTTCACCGATCGGCTGTAGCGTGGCAGTATCCCAGAGTTGTGTGGTCCCGTCGAAGCTTCCCGACAGGAACTGCGACCCGTCAGGGCTAAAGGCCGTGCTGTAGACTAATTGTTGATGTCCAGCTAATTCGCCGAGACATTTCATCGTTGCCGAATCCCACAACCAGACAATACCGTCACGACCGCCCCCGAGAATACGCGAACCGTCGGGACTGAAGCTGATTTTGCCAATCACTGGATGAGACGATTCGCCAACTAACTCACCGGTAGCGATGTCCCACAACTGTATCCCCCCTCTGGCTGTGGTTGTGGTCCCGCCAGTGCGAATCACAAGACGTGAGCCATGCAGGCTAATGGCAAAGTAGTGGATTTCATCCAAGTGGGATGACACGGATTTGCCCATAAGCTTGCCCGTGACCGCATCTCTAACTCGGATCGCACCATCGGTTTCCGTGACGATGAGCAGGCCATCGGGACCGTAGACTGCACCGAGTATTAAGTCTTTGTGTCTTACCGGCTTTGCGACGTGTTTGCCCAAAGATAGATTCCACACCTGAACTTCACCATCTAAGTTGCTCGTGACGATACCGGTGCCGTTGGGGCTGAAGGCTGTGGCGTTGACAGTGGCTCGTTGTCGCATGTGCGAGCCAATGACTGCTCCCGTGGCTGCATCCCAGAGCATGGCAACACGCGTATTACCACTGCTGAGAATTCTGGAGCCATCCGGGCTGAAGGCCAAAGAGAAGATGATACCTCCACGTATGATGGGCTCACAGACCGGCTTGCCAGTGGCCGCCTCCCAAACCTGGATCATGCTGTGGTATTTGGCTATGGCAAAGCGTGCGCCGTCGGGGCAGATTGCCACCGCGGTCGCATATGGGGACGATTCGACTGGGGGGCCAATTGCTTCGCCTCGGTCAGCATCGAACATCTGGTAGATCTCCTGACCGATGCGCAATACTACCCTGAGCCCATTAGGGGAAAAAGCTATGGCTTGCACAGATCCCCCAACTTCTCCTTTGTATTGGAAGGCTTTTCCGAGTGCTCTACCTGTGGTCACATCCCAAATACGGACAGCCCCGTCATTGCCACCCGTAATCAGCCGCGAGCTATCAGGGCTGAATACCATACATCCCCTTTGCCATCTCCCCACCTGTTCGTGTTGCATCAATTCTCCAATTGGTTCGAATGCTAGTGCATCCCACAAACGTATTGAGCCATTCATGCCCCTTGTTGCCATCCACTTACCGTCAGGGCTCATAACCACTAACCTAACTTCACTACCATGGCGCAGTGGCTCGCCAATTGGTTTGCCAGTGGCACTGTTACAAAACCGAGCGGTTCCGTCCTGACAGCCTAGGAGAATCCTCAATCCGTCCGGGCTGTAGGTCACGGAATTAATCTGGACCGGGTATTTTACTACGGTTTTTAGTGAATGAAGCTGGCTGTACCACGCAGCAAGGCTCGTCCGAACCGCACGGTCAAGATCGGTGGAATCATCCGAAGCAACCTTGAGACTATCAACTAACCAGAGCATCCCCCGACCGATCTCTCCTTGTTCGCATAATGCCTGGGCCCGGTCAACATAACTACCAGCCAGTAGGCCAGCGGTTTCCTGTTGAGCCTTCACGGCATCCTGTCTGGCGTCTTCTGCTTCATTTGCCTTTATGGCTGCTTTGCGTGCGTACATCGCGGAAACGAGGGCCGACACCAGCAATGCAGCTGCGATTAATAAGCCTGTCATTACTGCGACACGATTACGTCGGACGAATTTGCGTAGGCGGTAAACTGTGCTTGGTGGACCAGCTAGAACGAGTTCATCGCTAAGATGCCGTTCGATATCTGTTGCAAGCTCACTGGCTGTCTCGTACCGGCGAGTCCGGTCTTTTTCCAGTGTTTTCATCACGATCCAGTCCAGATCGCCACGTATAATTTTTCTCAAAGCTTCCGGCGCTACTCTGCGGTGCTTGGCGACGTCTGTCAGCGCCTCTCCCATGGTGCTTAGTCTTGTAGAGGGCTTGTCGGGATCATCTTCGCGTATGATTCGCTGCATTTCCGCATAGCCTGCTTCGCGAAGCTTCTCTCCGTCAAACGGAGTGACCCCGGTCAATAACTGATACAGCAGGACACCAAGCGAGTAGATGTCGCTGCGCGTGTCAACATCAAGCCCACTGAATTCCGCCTGTTCGGGGCTCATATATTCAGGCGTGCCAACCATCTGGGCAAAACGGGTAAACAATGTCTTTTCCGTAAGCCGCTGTCCAGTAGCCTTGGCTATGCCGAAATCGATGACTTTCGGCACGGGCCTGCCATCATGTAGAGTAATCAGGACATTCGATGGTTTGATATCCCGGTGGATGATGCCTTTTTGATGCGCATGTTGAATAGCTTTACAGACATTAATGAAGAGTTCCAAACGCTGTTTTGTGTCGAGATTGTTATTATCGCAGTACTCCGTAATAGGTATGCCCTTGACCAATTCCATCACAAAATAAGGCCGGCCCGTATCAGTAGCTCCAGCATCAAGTACTTTTGCGATGTTTGGATGCTCCATCATCGCCAGAGCTTGCCGTTCGGCCTCAAAACGGGCGATAACCTCTTTAGTGTCCATACCCAATTTAATGATTTTGAGCGCAACCCGCCGGCTTATAGGCTTGTTCTGATCAGCCATATAGACCACGCCAAAGCCACCCTCTCCTATCTTCTCCAGAAGCTTATACCGCCCAATTACGGTTCCGGGGCCTTCGGTCAGAGGAGAATCGTCCAGAGTAACGTTTGCAGCAAGAGGAGGTGATTCAAGAAAATCACCTGCTTTACGATCAGATCGAAGCAGCGATTCGATATCCGCCCTAAGTTTATGATCACCTTTGCAGGCATTATCCAAATATGATGACCGTTCTGCGGGATCCTCTATATCAGCTGCGATATTGAATATCTCTTCTTTATTAATTTTATTGATGCCCACAGTTAACTCCTTTGTGAATTTCTACTATTCTATTAAGTAATGCGACGTTCCCGCCTATTTGGGATCAAGAATTCCAAAAAAATCTCAAAATATTTTGTAATATTCTACCTTTTAACATTTTGAACTTGAACAGAGATATTAAGAGATGCTCTGAGAACTTATCACAATACATATTTTCATGAAATTTCAAATAGTCAAGAATGACTTTCAAGTAAAAGATATTGCAGAATTTTTTGAATTAATTGATTTCCCTGTAACTCATATCTCCTGTATCGAAGATGTATAGTTTTGGTGATACCGAATAGTTTGAAGTGACCTACAGCGAAGCATTTAAAAAAGGAACCTGCTAATTGCAAGGCCTGATCTCGCGAAATAACCAAGCTCGGGCATATCTCCAGTAGCGTTTAGCTGTGGGCTGGGAGATTCCCAAAATTCCAGCCACTTGTTCAATGTTGAGCCCAGCAAAGTAGCGAAGTTTGATCAAATCACATTTGATTTTGTCAATACCTTCTAGCTTCGTTAGAGCTTCGTCGAGTGCAATGAGATCATCCGAAGGTCCTTCGATAGCCAAATCATAATTGTGTAGGTCGACTTTTCCATATTCACCACCATGCTTGAAACGTCGTTTTCGTCTTGCGTTTTCAACCATAATACGTCGCATCGCCTCAGCAGCAGCGGCAAAAAAATGGCCGCGGCTATCCCACTTCTGCGCTTCTGCACTAACAAGGCGGAGATATGCTTCGTGAACGAGGGCAGTCGCCTGGAGAGTTTGGCCAGGAGGCTCATGCGACATCTTAATAGTGGCTAGGCGACGAAGCTCTTCATACACTAACGGAAGCAATCGATCGGTAGCCTCCGCATCACCTTTTTCAATTGCATTCAAAATGCGTGTAACATCAGTCATAATTCTTCTCGAATCAAGACGTCCAAACGTATTCACACTATTATATCGCGAAATAAGAGATGACTCAAATATTTTACTATTCCGATTTCAATGCCACCAGTTTCAACTGGTGGATGGAAATATACGCCAAACAATCTTATCGACCTCTACAAAGCCTGGAGTAAGCCAGAAAAAGCAGAAAAGTGGCAAGCAAAACTGACAAAAACAGAAGCAAAGATAGAGTGACATCAAAACGCCAAAATGGCCCAAATGTCACTTGCAAAACTCCTACAACTGCACTACAACTCGAAAGGCCAATACCTACCTTTTCTCAAAAAATATCAACTCCATAAGCTATTGTATATAAAGTATTTAGCTGAGGACCAGAAATTTGACATCGTCTTCAATGGCCGTCGCCAATTAGCAAGTGACATTGACTTTTGCTTCGTAACGTGGAAGCCTCAAATAATTTTTTGTATTAGAGATTTTACTATTTGATTTTGAGCTTTTCATAGGTGAACGAGATTAAAAAGGAAGGGCTGACATCTACATTAAATTGCCAGCTCTTTAACAATATTGGGTCTTTTATTTCTTTCTGAGGTAGTCTACTGTGCCAAGGCTTCGATTTCTTCTGCGCTTAGAGCCCTGTTGTATATACGAACATCATCAATCAGGCCAGAGAAGAAAGTACCGGCCTCGAGATTCTTACCTGAACCGATATGCAACCCTCCGTCCGATGGGGGCAGTACAAATGGCTGGGTATCAAATGCCGCTCTAATACCATCGAAATAAAGTTGTCTGACCTTCTGTTCGGTGACGACAATACCGACATGATGCCACTGACCATCAGTGATGACAACGTCCGCGACCATAGGCGGTGCGGGCGACCGGCCGCTGGGAGCTCGTAATTTGGTCATGAGTTTTCCTTCAACAGTATCAGCGCCGAGCCAAATCTCTCCTGCCCCACCTGGGCCATCAGTTTGAGATATTATTACCTGTCTTGGCATTCCGCCCTTAATCCACGCAAAGGTACTGAAGGCGCTCTCGACCGGATTCAAGACATAACTGGTTTCGACATAGTCGTTGATCCCGTCTAATTCCAACGCCCCGCCTTTTTTGCCGCTCTGAGGTTGCCAGAGAGGCTCTTCGTGAAGTACGCCGTGATTGTCACTGATACTGTTATAAGCGAGGTTACCTTCTGCTTCGTCGAGCTTCCAATACGCAACTAATCCCGGTGGAAAAATTTCCTCAAATAAGTGCTCAGCCAGGACAATCAGGTCTTGAACGTCAACGACTCCATCGCCCAAAGGTGTTGGGCCAATGTCACACAGGGAGTAATTCTCGCCCCAGTGGTCAACTATAATACACATGTCTGCGGCATCGACAATTCCGTCACCATTAATGTCGACAACCGGCTCAATTGACACTTGCCATAGGTCGATTCCACCAGATCCACCGGGCCGGTCGGAAGAGAAGTAGAGGGTGGATTCGTCGGGCGAGATACACGGACCAACATCGGTAGATAGACTATTGACCGGTGGCCCAAGATTCACCGGCGTACCCCAAGGATCGTTTGTAGTTTCCCGCGTCGTCATCCATAAGTCGTGGCTGCCGTACCCGCCGGGCCGAAACGGCTCGTACCCATAATCACTAAAGAAGAGCTTCCGGCCGTCGGACGAGATACTCGGGAGACCCTCACCAAACGAACTGTTGACGATTGGGCCGAGATTCACAGGCGCTCCCCAGGGATCTGTGATACTTGCCCTCGTTGTTACCCATAGGTCGGCAAAACCACCATATCCCCCGGACCGTTTGGATGTAAAGAATATTGACAATTCATCGGCCGAGATACTTGGTCGCATATCCTCAACCGAACTGTTGACCGTTGGGCCAAGATTGACCGGCTCTACCCATTGATCAGAAATGCTTGGCCGCGTTGTAAACCATAAGTCGAGGTCACCTGACCCGCCTGGCTCATTGGAGGCAAAGTATAGCGACAGGCCATCGAGAGAAATGGACACGCCGTGCGTTAAAAATTCTGAGTTGATAGTTGACCCGAGATTCATTGGAGTGCTCCAGTCGTCGTGTATCGTTTCCCGCGTCGTTACCCATAGATCCCAACCTCCGTACCCGCCGATCCGACCTGACTCGAAGTATAGTTCCAATCCGTTGGCCGGGATGCTCGGTGACCAGTCTTGAGCCGGTCTATTAACTGTCGGCCCGAGATTTGTGGGCATGCCGAAGGTGTAATCCGCATTCGTTTGCTCCATAAAAAGGCTAAATGACAGAATCAATATGAGAAGAATTAACTTTTTCATCTTAACACTCTTTCATAGCGTGATAGCTTGTTAGTATATTTCACACTGCATCTTATACAAACCTTTAGCGGATTATCATTATTTCAGCGAGATTCCGTTGCTTGCAAGCCATATGGAGTTTCTCCTCCAGAAAGCTTAATATACGGTCAAAGAAAAGGCTACTTTATTATGAACAAAACAACTCAATTTGTCAAGTGAGGTGACTAAGTATTTTTTGGGAAAAGGCCAGAGAGTAGCTAGCAAAACTGCTATAATGGACAAATTGCAATTACGTATTCAGACCAAGTAATTAAATCAAGAATATGGACTTTCGTGGTTGTAGTTATTGACTACGAATTTTATAATTACATGATATATATTTTAGTTCTTGGACGTTCACTGTTATTATTGTCTCATGATATACTGAAAGACATTACAGTGAGGAAAACCGATGAACAATACAAGCGAGAAAGATGATAGACAACCCAAAGATGAGGAATCCGTTCCAACCGCCAGCTTTGGGCTTGGAAAGGTTGGCATTGGAGAGCAGATTGGTCGCTACAAGCTACTCAGGATCTTGGGCGAGGGTGGTTTCGGGATAGTCTATCTTGCTGAGCAGCAAAGGCCGATGAAACGCCAAGTTGCACTGAAGATAATCAAACCCGGCATGGATTCGGCACAAATCATCAGACGCTTCGAGGCCGAACGCCAGGCCCTGGCCCTTTTAGATCATCCTAATGTGGCCCATGTTTACGATGCCGGCACGACGAAGTTCGGCCGACCGTACTTCGTTATGGAGTACGTTAAGGGCATACCCATCACGGAACATTGCGACCGCCAGAAGCTCACCATCGAGGAACGTCTAAAGCTGTTTGTGAAAGTGTGTGAGGCCATCCAGCACGCCCACCAGAAGGGTATTATCCACCGTGATATTAAGCCTTCGAACATACAGGTATGCATCCAGGGCGAGCAGTTTGTTCCCAAGGTCATTGATTTTGGAGTCGCCAAGGCCCTTACTCAGCCGTTGACGGAGCGGACGCTGGTCACTGAGCAGGGTCAGATGTTAGGTACGCCGGAATACATAAGTCCTGAGCAGGCCGAGATGACGAATCAGGACATAGACACCCGCTCGGACATCTATTCGCTGGGTGTGCTTCTATATGAGCTGTTGACCGGAACATTGCCTTTCGAATCTAAGACTCTGAGGAAAGGCAGTCTTGAGCAGATGCGTAAGTTGATCCGTGAGATTGAGCCCAAGACTCCGAGCACTCGTCTCAGTAGTCTTGATGCAGAAGCGTCGATAAAACTGGCCAAATGCTGTCGAAGTGACACTGACACCCTTCGACGCAGACTGCATGGAGACCTGGACTGGATTACTCTAAAGGCGATGGACAAAGACCGAATTCGGCGTTACCAAACTGCCCATGCACTGGCAGAAGACATCGAAAGGCACCTTAACCATGAGCCAGTGTTAGCTGGACCCCCAAGTAAAATATACCGTCTGAAAAAACTCATCAGAAAACATAGGTCTCAGGCTATAGGGACTGCAGTGGCGGGGATTTTATTTATTCTCATAGCGGTAATTTCTGTTATGTATATGAAGGCAGCTAATCGAAGTAAAGAGGCTGAATCTCTCGAACATAAAAATACTCTTTCTAAGGCTCAGGAATATAGTTCTAAAGGGCAGTTCCAAGAGGCACTGAATAAAGTCAAAACAGTTCTGAATAGCGAACACGTTGGCCCTAAAGCGCGATTGCTCCACGCCCGGGTCGTCCTGGAATTACAGGGTCCTACCGAGGCAGTCAAAGAGCTTGAGAAGCTGTTGAATGAAAAAGAAGAGATTACCTGCCAGGCCCATTTTCTTTTGGCAAGGATTTATTTGGAAAGCGATTCTGGCGATCCTGAAACTACAGAAGAATATCAGCAGAAGGCAAAAGAACATCAACAAAAAGGTGAAAAGTTATTTTCCGAATCTGCCGAGGCTTACTTCAACCGTTCTATGATGGCTGGTAATGTAAAAAAAGCTCTTGAATGGTTGAAAAAAGCTGTAAATCATGATCCGGGCCATTATGACTCTCGCGAAGCGCGAGCTCTGACATATCATGCACTCAGGAAATACGACGAGATGGAAATAGATACTGAAGTGATGGTAGGGAAAGATCCTGACAATTCACGAGGATATGCCCTTCGCGCAATCGCCAGACGAGAGAAGGCAATCGCAAAAGATGAAAGAAAACTACTGATTGACGCGATTAAAGACCACAACGAAGCGATCAAGCTTTCCCCCACAGAGCCAGAACTTTATGACCAGCGCCGCCAAACTCACATGAAAATGGGAAATTATGAGAATGCACTTTTGGATGCGCAGGACTGTGTTCGACTTCAACCCGACGAGAGAATGTATCACTTTCATGTTTTTTGTGCTCTTGTTGCTTTGGGCGACTATGATAAAGCAACGGCCGAATACGATAAAATCATTGAATCCGGCCTAATGGGCAAAGTTTATTTTTATTTGTCCGCTGCGAAATATGTATCTGACACCCTTGATGCCGGTCTATCATGGTATCCACAGCAACACAAACCAAAAGGCTCCACTTTCTTGGCAATGCACGAATCAGCTGAAATTTATTATCAGTTAGCGAAAAAGGCCAAACGGGTAGTACCTGAGGGATTTCATGCTAGTTGGTCCCCTGATGGAAGTAAGCTTGTTTATAGTCGTGGAATTCACGGCTTTAGTGGTATCGAAATACTCAATCTTAAAAATGGAAAGACTAACCTTTTAACGGTCCCTGGTTTTGATCCTGAATGGTCTCATGATGGACAATATATTGCCTTTGTCCGCTCTCGAAAGCCGCTATTACTTGCTGATATTACAACCGAATATGGAGCTGAAATTGCTCCACAGGAGCAGCGTGAAGTCTGGATTATCAAGACCGATGGAACGGATGAACCATGGTTTCTTGCTAAAGGAAGCTGGCCTCGCTGGAGCAGCGATTCAAGGCGGATTTTTTACCACTCACAAAAAGATAGAAAACTATACTCGATTTCCATCGGGGATGGTGCAGAGCCGACACCGATTATTCAGTGTCCAAGTCCTCTCCCGGTAATATCGCCTGATGAAAAATATGTCGCCTATCGAAAGGCTGACGTACTTCGAATTGTGGAACTATCCACTCAGTCAGTCGTCGTGAATTGGACGACGACTCCGAGATCACTGGGTTTGCGTTCTGCCATATACTGGTCACCGAGTGGATGTGAGTTATTTATTGCAGGGAATGATGGGTTATGGATTTATAACTTAGCAACAAAGACGTTCGCAAATGTTTTGAGTGGTGAAATTGGATGGAGTAGTTTATCTCCGTCTGACATGAACCGGATAGCCTTCCAGAGGGGGTATGGGCCATTGCATCGTGAGATCTGGATTGCTGATCTCGATCCGAACGTCTCAACTGTTGAAGCACTTGGGCCGAGTAGAAGTATTGAGGAATATTATCAAGAGGCAATCGATTACTGTACTCGCCTAATTATCGATACTGATCCAGAGGATCCAGTGTACTATCTTTCACGCGCTGAATACTATCTTTATCAACAGAATCGAGAGAAAGCTTTTGTAGATTTAGAGCAGAGTGCCAAACTGCTAAGCAGCCATGAGCATCCAGCAGCGGAGTTTGTAACCAAGTTGACTATGCTGTGTCGAGATCAACAGCTATATGGTAAGATCGAGTCGGAATTCGTTAATGTTTTGATATTTAGTCGCAACATACTTCTGCAAAAAGAATCATTCATATTGAATCAACTCGCCTGGCTACAGGCCACGTCCCCAGTTGCCGAGTTTCGTGATGGCAAAAACGCTATTAAATACGCCACCAAAGCCTGTGAACTCACGAACTGGAAGAACTTACATTATTTGGACACTCTTGCAGCTTCCTATGCTGAAGCTGGTAATTTCGAATCAGCTGTCAAGTGGCAGAAAGAAGCGATGAAACTATTGAGCGAAAAACATCCTTCTAATTGGAAGACTGATTCTGAATCGCGGCTAAACCTATACCTATCGGGTAAACCTTACCGCCAAAGACCATAAGTTGTAGCAAACCAAACAGTGGCGATCAAAATTGCAACAAACAGAAGCTGAGGGAGAGTGACATTTACCCACAAAATAACCTAATTTTCACTCGCAAAATTCGTACAACCGGGCTGATATGGAACGGCCGTTGTCAAGTCGATAAACTCAATTATTTTTTCTTTTTTCTACATTTTTTTAAGACACTTTCCAGGTGCAGGCTACTTCGACGATGAATCAGTCTGACATACGTGGATTATCCAAATGGACAGAGCCGACATTGATATTCTCCGTCATGAGCTATGCTTTCTACAAACGCGAGTTCAGCAATAAAACTGCCTATCGCAAGCCCGGGTCGCATATCACTCTTATCGTGCCTGCACCTGTTAGTGCCAATCCTATTTACAATTTTCAAGTATCAAAGAACAACTTCGGAGGAAGGGTGATAAAAGAAATATTTTTTATCACGCTGCCTTCTTCCTATTTTTTCGCGCCTCATATTCTATCATTGCTGACCATATAAATCCTGTTAACTCTCTGGCTACCGCAGTCACTGCTTTGCAAGGTAGCTTACCCTTAAGAACAAGCCTACGATATCGCCTGCGTAGTCGTATCCCTGCTCTGTCTGCGATGTCAATAGCCCATTGAGGCTGACCTTCTCTTCGTTTGCGCAATACTTTACTCACACCATAAGCATGGCGATGATGCCAGGCCACCTCAGTCAGCAACCGCCTTACTCTCCTGTTGCCCGTTTTAGTGATCGGCCCCTTATGCTCCTTTTCTCCACTGGAAGATTCTGAGGGCGTCAATCCGAGATAACTCATTAAATCGCGGGGCGATGCGAACCGACCAAAATCAAATACTTCAGCGATTATGGAAATTGCGGTCAGCGTCTTTATGCCGTAGAAACAGCACAAAATACCTACCGCTTCTCTGTAATCTTCACTCTGCGCCAGTTTTTCCAGCTCTTTATCTAACGTCTGGACGCGTTGCAGACAATGCCGCATCTCTGTAAAGTAACACTCAAATACATCCTGAAGTAATGGCTGGTCAAACTGGATAGCTTCCAACCATCGATAATGCTTTTGCGTCCAGTGTTGGCCATCGATAAATACATATCCATGACGGATAAGCATTTTCTGCAGTTGATGGCGAATTCTTTTGAGATTCTCCTGTGCCGCCTCTCTACATCTGGTTAATTCACGAGCTGCTTCTTGTCGCTCATCCGGTGGGTATACCTCCGTTAACATATCCGCCATAAACAAACCCAGTAATTTCTTGGCGTCTCGGCGGTCTGTTTTCTTTCTCTCACCTGGCTTGCGGGGAGTCAATGATGGAGCGATTACGCTGCATTTGCACTTCAACGCCTCGATTCTTCGTTGTAGTGTGAATCCGCATATCCCAGCTTCGTAACAGAACTTTACTTTACCCGGGGCATTCTTTTTGATCTTCCTGACCATCTTTCTGATTTCTGAGGGTGTATTCTTCACTGAGAATTCGACGATCACTTCATCATTCGGATACGCTATAGCAACCCTATGTTGTTTTTTGTGTGTATCCATTGCTACGTATGTTATACTGTTTTTCACGATCGGCTCCTTTCAATTGTATGCGGCTCTGTTGCCGCGAGGCGATAACCCGCGATTATTGGTGGTTACGCACCACCGTGTCGCATAAGCTTTATCGACTTATGACGACCTTTACAATCAGGGGCCGGTCGTTCCATATTTTCTACAACTCGAAAGAGCCTTATCTACCTATTTCCAAAAACACACAACTTCATAAGTTCTTATTTACAAAGAGGATGGGCCGTGGCTAAAAATTTGACTTCGTATTCAATGTACCTCTTCAATTAGTAAGTGACATTGGCTGATATATCGTGACATGGATGCCTAAAAGAAGATTTTTATAGCAACAAGGATTTTAGTATCTGACTTTGAGCTTTTCATAGGTCGCCAATTAATTACAGAATAGTATGAAAGTAGACGAGAATATTTATCGACAAATGGATCCTATCTGACGCAACCAGACTTCCACTCGGCGCATCCCCTCTTCGAAATCCACCTTCGGTCTGTATCCTAATTCTCGGTGAGCTTTTTCTATAGAGAATCCCTGATTTGTGCCAAATAATTCCACTGCCATCCGGGTCAGCAAGGGACGGGTTTTAATTCTCATTGCACCGTAGATCATTTCCATGACCCATCCTGTTTTATAAGCCAACCAGTATGGAATCACAACACGCGGACTAGGTACTCCCACGATCTCCGCTAGTCGATCCACATATTGCCTCCAAGTGACATCTGAACCATCACAAGCGTTGTAGGCCTGACCAACACTATTTTCATTGTCAGCAGCGAGAAGTAGCACATCCACAACATTAGTGACATAAGCCAATCCCGCAGGTTTGTCACTCTTTCCGATGTGTACCATTTTACCATTTTTCAGCAATTCGACGATCTCGAGCACAAGCGTAAGCGAACGTGGTCCGTAAATACTGACCGGACGAACTATAGTAGTTGGTAAACCGTGTTGATAATAGTACATCCAAACAAGGCGCTCTGATTCGATCTTCGTATCGCCATATGGCCATCCCCTCATACGATAGGGAGCATCCTCGTAAGCAGAATAATCAGGGTAGCCATAAACATCAGTAGTGCTAACGTGAATGAACTTGCTTATATTAGCTTCCAGGGACGCCTCCAACAGGTTACTTACGCCGGTCACATTGGCACAACGAGCCATCTCCCATGTCCCCCAATCAGTAGCGAACGCTGCACAATGATAAACTCGTTCAATACTATGCATTGCTTGCTTCAAGGATTGGATGTCATTCAGGTCTCCGTAGACCAATTCTGCACCAAGGCTTTTCAACTGATCTTTCTTACTGGTAGGTCGCATGAGCACTCGTACATTCTCCCCACGTGACAACAGTGCTTCCACCAGGTGGCTTCCTAAAAAGCCGCTAGCTCCAGTTACTAAGTTACTCACTTAAAATTTCCGATTCAACAGAATCTACTATATACTTGTACTCAACGAATCGCATAATACATTATGCTCCGTTCTGTTTCAATTGATCCATAATAAATTCAGTTTATTTTCTATAAAATATGTGAGCTTACTGAAAAATCTATTAATCTGTCGCTTTTTAGGTGAATCGTGTCTTCCACTCTACACTATGTCTGGTACAATTATTTGGCCTTGATTCTCGTACAGAACCGAGAATGAGATACGCAGTCGTAATATTGATATTGAACTTTATAACTTAAGGAATGGGAAACAAAGAATGATAACCATAGATTCAACTAAATGCACAAAGTGTGGGTATTGTGTTGATGAGTGCCCAAACTATGTTTTAAGTTCGAACTCAGACTCGGGTGAAACAGAAATCCGATATCCTGACCAATGCTGTATCTGTGGCCATTGTGTCGCAATCTGCCCCGAAAATGCTATTAACTATAAAGAAATACCCTCTCAGAAATTTGAGGATCTTGCTGATATTACAATACTTCCCGAAAAAATGAAGAGTTTTTTATTATCCAGGAGATCCATCAGATCTTTTAAGGAGAAGGCCATTCCAAGAGAACTTCTTGAACAACTAATTGAAACTGGCATTCATGCGGGAACTTCGTCAAATAGTCAAATGGAAGGTTTTATTATCATTGAAAACCGTAACATACTGGAAGAATTAGAGCGGATGGTAATCAAGATCTTGTGGAACGGAGGTCTTAAACATCTTGGTAGCTCTCTAGGCATCAAATTTGTTAGGATGAGATACGGTCTTGAAATGTCCCGACAATACGTGATGTACCATAATATAATAAAAAACCGAAAAAGAAATAATCAGCTCTATGGTATGATTTTCCGAAACGCGCCCGCTGTTATTGTGATCCATGGTATTCGAGCAAACTACCTATCCCATGCGAACTGTGCAATTGCTGCAAGGAATATGGAAATAATAGCAAAATCTATGGGTCTTGGGACTTGTTGGGTAGGATTCCTGACGTCGGCAGCCCACATGTCCAGAAAGATAGGCAAATTTCTCGGAATTCCCGCTGACCATAACATCTACGGTGCAATCATGACTGGATATCCAAGACACAAATATACGAAGAGTATCCCTCGTAGAAGCAGAGATGTTCGTTGGATATAGAAAGCTACATGTTGCAGTAGACACATGATTATGTGGTTTTAGTTATGAATCCTTTACATTATGAAGGGCAGATGAAAACTCTCAAACTGGATCTGAACTATAAACAATCATACTGACTGAAAGTTTAATTGGACTAAATATTATGGCAAAGCCAAGATGGATTAAGCAACAACTCTTCGCGGAACAGTCTGTGATGATCACCGGTGGCTCACAGGGAATGGGATTAGCCGTAGCAAAAGATATTGTAAGGCTTGGTGGATCTGTATGCATGGTTGCGATTGGAGACCTTGAAGAGGCAAAAAAGGATGTTCAGCTACTCCGAGTTCACAAGAGCCAGTATGTTGAAAGTATTTTGTGTGATACAACTGATCTAGACAAGCTGCAACCTCTACTTCATGAATACATCGAACGACGTGGTGTACCTGATTATCTTTTTAATTTCGTAGGGTATGCGTATGCGCAGTATGTTGATAATCTGCGATTCGATGACTTCAAGCGAAACATGGATGTTAATTACTACGGGCAACTCATACCGACACTTATAATCCTGCCGTATTATCTGAAAAACAGAAGAAGTGGATATATTTCGTTCACATCTTCAGTACTAGGCTATTTGGGCATAATGGGGTATGCAACTTATACACCTACAAAACATGCAATTGTCGGATTAGCTGAATCGCTTCGTCATGAGCTGAAACCATTTTCCATTAGAATCTCGATTCTTTACCCACCAGACACAAGAACGCCGGGGTTTGAAATGGAAAACGTAATGAAACCTCGTGAGTGCGCAATGCTATCCGAAAAGGCAAAATTGATGGAGCCGGAAGAGGTTGCAGAGAATTTTATCCGGGGAGTCCTGAGTAATAAGTTTCAGATTCTCCCAGGGAAGGCAAAATTGTATTGGAGATTGTTCCGCCATTTCCCTGGATTGATAAGAATGTTGATGGACTCTGAATATGCAAAAGCACGGAAGAAATTAGGAAAGTCTTGACCTTAATCCCTGATTCATCAGAAACTAAAAGGCGGATCCCATCAGCTGATTAATCAAACAGATGAGATGTTTCAAGGCACCTTAAAAATGTTGGAATTATTAAAAAGGTCGATTTCTTCATATGTTGAAAAACACATCCAAGACCAAGGGACGTCGTGTATCCATTTTGTCACCACAAACGCTGATTTTGCCCAGTTTTGTATTGATGTACATGCTCTTTTTGCCCAAAAAGTAAATTTTTTATAGGAATTTCATATCGGAATCGGATTCAATGACCTTCGTCAATTAGTGAGTGACATTTGCGGACTACCTTCCGGGGAATGCGTACTCCATGCATCCGGCAGCAAACGCGAATTTTATCGATACCCCTAACCGCATCGCGAACACGGTCGTGGTAGAGATTAATCCAGTGCTTCAGATGGGCTTGATGACTGTCACATGTATGATGGACTGCTTTATACGGATGTTTGTAAGATGGTGGTGGACTGGGTGTTGTTTGGCTGATTTCACTCTCTTGGCTCTTTCGGAAGACGTTTAAGATTCCTCGCGTACCGCTTGAGATCGCAGAGCTTCCAATATTTGAACATGTCGAACATTTCCACGCACATAGCTCGAGCTATATAGATCTTTGCGTCTTCCTCTGAAATCCCTTGCGACGTAAGCCGGTTGAATGCCTCTCTTGCTTCTGGAGGGTCGTTCGCTTCGAGCTGATTCTGGACCGCCTCCAAAACTGCAGCTTTGAGATAGGGATTGTGTCCTTGGTTGTCATCTTCTCTGAATTTCATCTCGTCTTAACCAATCATTAGACTATCGCTTCTGTCGTCGCCTGGGACCTTTGTGTTCATCTTTGCGATACCATCCAGCCCGTACAAGTTCAAAATTCAAAACGTCTTTGAACACCAACAAGCGTTCTATTGTTTCACCTTGGGGCATTCTGCCTTTCTTGCTCTCCAGCCAATCCCTTCTTTCTGCAACACCCATAACAAGATAATTGTTCCCCATTATTTCTGGCTTCGATTCTTCAAAACAGGCTACCATTAAAGATTCCAGTTCGGACTTTTTGGCAATTATCAAATCGCATTTAACACAGTAGCGGCATTTCTTATTCAAGAGCAGAAGCTGCTGAGGGTCGATGTGAATAACCAGTGGAAATTTGCGTATTTTTGTGTTGTTCTCACATTTCGGGCACTTGGTGAAAGCGGCATCTCCATAGGGATTCAGAAAAAAGTAGTGTCTCCTTCTCTCGGTCTTTATACCTTCAATTTCAATCATCCTTGCACCACAATCTGACGCAACAGTTAAGGCTCTCTTGGTATCACAAATAATTTACCACTGTGTGGGATCGCTGTCAAAACCAGTTTACAGTATATTCACCACCACCTCTGCCAGGTACTGACTTTGTTCTATTCCATGACCATAGGGAAAAACTCACGTATGAGGTGTGCGATCTCTGATTGTTCCAGGATATTGTGTAGAACTGCACGCTTTCTACGGTCGGTAGGAACAGATTCTTCTCTTTCGAGCCCGGTTACCAGCTCGTTCTGGAAAGTGATGAAGAAAAAGTTGTGATCACCGTCCTTATTCAAGGTAGGAACCCAGTGCGGTAATTCTGCACGCTGGGATCTGTACGGGGGGCGTCGAGTAATCGGCGTCCCTACCGTGACTGGTACAAAGATTTTACTGTTTGACTTTGAGCTTTTCATAGGTGGCCTTCATCAAAAAAAGAAAGCCGACAACTTTTTCTCTCCTTAGAAGTGATCTTTACCTAAAAAAATATGAACCATATTGCCTGATTTTAGGACTATAAGTATAACAGTCGACAGGGATAGTGCTCTTACATTGCAATAGAAAAGCTCAGAAGGATGCCATTAATGAAGAACGAGAAATGTCAATTCGATATGGGATTCAATGTTCTGACTGAGGTTCTCAATGAATTTCGGCAAGGACATATAGTAAATAACAGGCAAAATAGCAAGAGGTTGAAAAGGCATATGAAAAGTCTGTCTAAAGAATGGGATAAGCGATTTCCCGGCTTTCCAAGAATTCCTTTTCCCTATTCTTCATTCATCGGCGTGTGTCTTACTTTGTTAAGAGACAGGCATTTGAAGAAGATTATCATCCAATTACTTGAAAAAGACAGATCTTACCAGCAGAATAAGATAATTGTTAATCCCGCATGCGTTTTTGGCAGACATGCCAGAAACCTGGCATCCCGCATGGGATCCTTTAAGGTCATCGGAACAGACATCAATCCGAAATTTAATCGACTTTACGAGCGTTTTACCATCAGGAATTCTCCTTCGAACTACGAATTTAAGCAAGATGATATCTTTAATCCGCAACTTCAAGAAAAGCCGATAGCAGTGGTCTTCTTCGGCGCATGTGGTTCTGTTTCAGATGGGGCCATAGACTATGGAATTAAATCAAATGCAATGTATTTAGTCTTTAGAACGTGTTGTCATGATAATATTGGAGGCAATACAGAAATTGCTAAAAGATTTACCGTACTGAATTGGGATTTTCGGATAAAGAATTTTGTATATGCTCGGAAACGAGAAAGAAAGACGGGTGAGTATTTTTGTGACGAATATTCCAAAGAGCATTATCCCAGAAGCAAAGCAGCAGGAACTGTGACCAATTCAGATGAATTCATGGACATAAGCCACAATTCTGTAGATAGTGATATTTGCAGAGCAATCATCGACTTAGACAGGTATTTGTATTTACTGGAAAAAGGCTATCAAGCATGGTTAAAAGGAGATTTGTTTGTCGCTCGGAGGACTCGAGAGACGGTATAATTAAAATATTTTTTTATCCATACATTGCATAATATCGGGTTAGTAACTGACAAAGGAAGTGTTATAGTGAAACCAGTTGAGGAAACATATGTCAAAGCCGGATTCTGGCGGCGACTGGTGGCAACATGGATCGATTTGTTTATCATTTACGCAATAACGGTGTCTCTTATAGAGCTCACTGCCGTTATACGGGTAAGGATTTCATTCGAGCCGTTGTACATTACGTTGGGAGCCATTTATAGTACGATGTGGCTTACTTACAAAGGTCAGACAGTCGGAAAAATGTTATTGGGGATCATCGTCACTACAAAATTAGAAAAACAGCCAAGTCTGAAGGATTTTCTACTACGTGAAGTCCTGGGGAAGTGGGGAATAGCCATCACTGTACCCATCGTTATAGGAAGGGTACTTGTAGGTCAAGCTTGGGTACCGACAGTTTATGACGGATTAGTTTTGTTACCTTGGTTACTGCTCTTATTCTTCCACTATTTAATAACGAGGCGTACTTGGTACGACCTTTTGGCGGGGACAGTTGTTAAGAAGTCATCAGGTTATCTTGGTTTTATGAGACCGGTCTTCCTATCGCTAATAGGAGCGGCGGTTCTGGGATTAGGTACAAAAGTAACTGAGTTCACCATTTTGGGCTGGCTGCCATGTCGGCTTGCGTTGTTTTATAGCATGCGCTCGAGTGCGCCATACACGGTATTTTTGAAGCGGGGACATGCGAAGCCCCTCGACTATATCATTGGTCTCTTTGATCGATATGACGTGGTGGTTCTATGTGAGCGCCCGCATCCTGAAGCATCCCAGTGGGATTTCATATATGAACTGTTGCGAGACCAAAGATTCATTGATCGGGTTGGACACGTTTTCACTGAGTATGGCCAAGTAGGAATGCAATCCTATCTAGATAATTTCATGGCCACCGATGGTCTATCTATCGACGAAATCCACGAAAGAGTCATACACATCATGCGTAATTGGGCGGTCTGGCCGATATGGACTAACACCAACTTTTACACCTACCTGACTCGGCTGTATCAGTTGAATCAGTCTCTACCTCACGCCAAACGTATCCATCATCACTTCACCGATGTATCGGTCAACTGGCCTGACTTGTCGGATGAAGGATACAAGGCCTATCGACATTCACTAATCAACCGGGACGAGCAGATGGCACGGATTGTGATTGAAAAAATGACTCGCCTTGCAGAATCATCCACAAGTGCACCTCCCAAGTGCTTAGTAGTAATGAACTATCGACACGCATTCGATCTGACAGGTGGATTGCTCGAGGCTCAGCGGAGAAACACCTATGAGTTCTTGAAGGTTGCCTTTGAAGACCGTACAGCGAATGTTCTATTGAATACGAATATCCTGCTGTTTGTGCCAATTGCAGGAGGTGTGTGGGACACCGCATTCGAAGAGACAGGTAACCGACCTGCTGGTTTCGATTTTGAAGATTCGCCTTTCGGGTATGATCCTTTCGATATGTTTCCGTTTTTTCCTGGGCTTAAAGGAAGGCTCAAGTACCGTGAAGTATTTAAAGGTTTTGTGTTCACTCACCCATTAGACAATCAGTATCTGGGACACGGAATCCCAGGATACTACGATGGATTCGAGAAAGAAGCTTTGCGTCGGGCCAAGTTTGTCAGTGATGATTATTATCGAGGAATCGAGACTATAATCACAAGAAAGAACAAGGAATCTATGGCCACCAAGCATGAACTTCCAAACCACCTAATCCAGTCGCTGCTCGAACTATCGATGCTTGCTTTCACTAGCATGGGTATGCTGGTGGGTTTGGGATTATCCGCTCTGAACTGTCGATCTCGTGATGAGCAGTGAGGTGAAACATAGTAATAAGCTATGAGCCTGGTAGTTTATGCCTTAATTATGGCTAAGTTAAAGGAGTTATAAAATGGCAAAAAAGAAAGTTGTCAAAGGCTTATGGTCAAAGAGTGAGGTTGCTTTGCTGAGAAAACTCTTCCCAAGTAATCCTACAGCCAAAGTAGCTGCAAGGTTGGGAAGGTCACTCGATACAGTAAAAAAGAAGGCATCCAGAATGGGACTTAAGAAATCGAAGAAATATCTGAAGTAGCTTGGTCGTAAATAGCAACGTGATGGCTCAGGATTCGTGAGTTAAACTGCTGCAAGTAGAAGCTGCAACAGAGTGACATTGGACCGCAAAATGGCCCAATTTTCACTCGCAAAACTGATACAACCATGCTACAACCCGAAACCCTCTTATCTACCTATTTTCAAAAAATATTGGTTTCGTAAGTTCTTGTATATAAAGTATTTGACTGGGGGTCAAAAATTTGACAACGTCTTCAATGGACAGTGTCAACAAGTTGAGTGACATTGATTGTCACGTCATTATACAGATACCTCTAAGAAAATATTTGTGGTTACAGAGATTATACTATTTGACTTTGAGCTTTTAATAGGTGGACGAGGTCAAAAACAAAGAGCTGATAACTCTTTCTAGCTATCAGCCCCTTATCCTATTTTTCTAGGATTCTACGGCTAAGGATGAACTGCTCGATTGTATATGCGGACATCATCGATCAGGCCGGAGAAGTAGGTACCTTCGACCAGAGTGCTTCCGACACCGAAATACAGGTTACCATACACTTCATTCAGACCTAACAACGGTTTGTCGTCGTTCGCAACTTCCACTCCATCAATGTATAGGTGCCGACACGAACCATCCCAGACGAAGCCGATATGGTGCCACTCGCCGTCGGTGATGGTTGCTGTAGACGACAAATAACCACCTGTAAACCGGCCGGTACCCACAAGCTTTGTCATCAGACAGCCTTCTACCGAGTCCATGTACAGCCAATTTACTGCACCAGCCTGCGACAACACGGCCTGGCCTGGCACGCCACCATTGACCCAGATGAAAACACTGAACGCACCATCTGCCGGATTCAAGAAAAATTCGGTGTTGACATAATCATCTATGCCGTCGAATTGAAGTGCTCCCGCCAACACACCGCCATCAGGTTGCCAGAGAGGCTCTCCGACAAGTTTGCCGTGACTCTCTCCGATGCTATCATAAGCTATTGTGCCTTCTGTTTCGTCCAATTGCCAATACGCGACGAGCGCAGGACTGTACACTTCTGCTACTTGTCCTATGATAGTACAATCAATGATTGTTGGTGGCTCACAGCCTTCCCAAAATTCGATAGCATTAAGTCCGTTGTTCACAATCGTGCAGTTTCTGATTGTCGGGTATGCATCACCGCAAGAGATACCTACTTCTCCGCCGGTTATGGTAAGACCGTCAAACAGACAGCCTTCATTTCTACTGCCGGACATAGTAATCACCGGGCCTTGATATAGATCTTCAATATTAATAACAGTAGCTGCGACGACATTCGGGTCATTGGGATCTGTTGACCGGAGTGTCAGATTCTTATCTATGAAAGAGATATTTTCGTGATACACTCCAGGATTGACTACAATCTCATCACCATCAATTGCGTCATTTATAGCAAGCTGAATACTATTGTATGTCTGGCCCGTAGTCAGATTCTCGATTCCGTAGTCAGCAGCGGCGTATGATATAAGGTATAAAGCAACAGGCAGATTCTCCTCGCAGGTCGGTATTATTTGATTTTCCGGAAGCCTAAATCCACCCTGGCTAAAAGTTACAGGCCGCAATTCAATAGTGAACGAATATATACCAAGCTCTCCATAGCTCCAGTCCCCCATACCACCACTAACTAAATACGCCCATCCCTCTGACCAATCGATATAGATTGCACCGCTCGTTTGGCGAATTATTTCTCTCATTCCAAAAGTCATAGAACTCATTTGAGCATCATCAGGGCAAGGTTCCACAGTATACCCCCATGGCGAGCATGTCATTTGTCCAAAGCTGTGGTAATCCATGATAACTCGGAAATCATAGGACAAAATTAGGTCTCTTACAGCTTGGGTTTCGGGTTCGGAAAAAGCACTTGGACCACGATAAATCTCATAATCCGAGGTGTTACCGCTTGAGCCTGGCCCACCCCACATATAGCCCCAGTTTCGGTTCAGGTCCACCCCGAACGTTCCATCGCCGTTATCTCTTCTGTTTTTTCGCCACATCCGGTCAGTGTTACGGCTGTATTCATAACCATCGGGGTTCACTACCGGAACTATCCATATTTCGCAGTTATCAACCAGATGTTTGACTTCTGCATCGGTGTCGTAGTTATCAGCTAAGTATTGCCCAATATAGAGCGGGACTTCAACCGCTATCCATTCTCGAGCATGTTGGCAGCCGAAAAACAGCGCTCCGGGTTCTTCCTCATCTTCGGAAGGATTATCGCTTATTTTTACTGCCCAGATGTCTCGCTCTTCATGAGTGCTGCCTATAATATAAGTCTGGGCAACTCCTGAATCTTCGAGTGCAATAAGGCTCTCAATAACTCCACCATAGGAACGATATTGAGCTTCCGTAGGCTCTGCTAAGAGAGAAAACTGTTTTTTACTGATTGTCTCGGTATACTCATAAACATTCTCGGTGATTACCTCAATGATAAAACCGCTTTCTTGAATCCGCTTTCTTTCATCATCTGTTACCCGGACAATAGCACCATCCTGCTGAAACTCCCATATATCAAGGCCCATATTTACGAGTGTAGCAATATCATTCCTGTCAGAGACCTGGACCTTTAACAATATACATCTGTCGCTCGGAGGTTTGGTATGCGCTGCCATTGCCAAAGCTCCAGAAATTATATATACAAGAACAACGCTGATGTACATTCTCTGTAACCATTTCATTTTGAACCTTCCTTTCTGCCCTTCAGGGCTAATTGATTTAGAATATTTGTTTTCTTCGCGGCCTTGTCTTGTTCCACTCTTCTGAGCGGAAAAAAACCAGGAACTTAACAGAAAATTTGAAAATTTTTCGCAGATGTGCTATAATTTTCATAATAGCCTGTCCATGTTGGAGTTAGCTGATCATGAGCGATCTTGCTCTAAAGAAGACGCAGCAACTGGTTACCATGGCACAAGATGGAGATGACATTGCACTGGATCAATTGTGTAGCGTCTATGGCGAGCGTGTTCGACGAATAGTCAGATTTCGTATGGGCCCAGAACTACGTTCTCAGCTGGAATCTATGGATTTGGTTCAGGAAGCCTTGATTGAGGCTATTAAGGATTTGGGGGATTTTACTTTTTCCAACGATGGCGACTTCCTGCGATGGCTCTCAAGCATTGTCGAGAACACGATTCGCGATAACGTCGACAGGATACATGCCGCCAAGCGTGATGTCCGCAGGCAGATATCTCTGGACCGCGTGGCGGCTCATACTAAAAGCTCTGGCCTTGATGCACATCTCCCTGCAGGCACAACAACACCAAGTGTGGTCTTGTCTTTGCGAGAGGATCTCGATAAACTCGAACAAGCGATAGACCGGCTAAAGCCGCAATACCGAGAAGTACTTGTTCTGGCCAAGATTGAGGGGTTGAGCTGCAAAGAGATTGCCATCAGGCAGAACAAGAATCCTTCGGCTGTGGCGATGTCTCTTTCACGTGCGATTGTTGCAGTGACTAATCTATTCGAGAGGACCTGATGGCAGAGGGAACTGAGAACAATCAAAATGAGACATTGGACAAGATTGTGCAGGAATTTCTTGCAGCGCAGTTGCGAGGTGAAGAACCCGACCTGGAGCAGTTTGTCAGGCAACACCCTGGTCTCGAGGATAAAATCAGGCAGAAGGTGCAGAATTGCCGTCATGTCAGCTCCCTATTTGATTCTCTGCGAGAAGTAGATGAAACTGAGTTCCAACATGCCAAAGACCAAACCGACCTGACCGGCACGCAGCTTGGAGCTTTTGAGATTACCGAAGTGATTGGTCGTGGGGGTATGGGTGTGGTCTATAAGGGTCATGATACAAGACTTGACCGCCCTGTTGCCATTAAGAGTTTGCCCCCTGAGCTAATCAACAACGCTACTGCTCGGACACGATTTATGCGAGAAGCCAAACTTCTTGCCTCACTGAGTCACCCGAACATCGGAGTGATCTACGACATCATTGAGCCGACAGAAGGCAAAGCCTATTTGGTTCTCGAATACATCCCGGGCAAGACACTCGCCGAGCGAATAACAGAAGGGCAGTTTAAGCTTCAAGAGGCATTAACGATAGCTTTACAGATAGCCGAGGCAGTGACGACAGCTCACGAGCATGATGTTATCCACCGTGATCTCAAGCCCGGCAACATTAAGATCACACCTGATGGCAGAGTCAAGGTTCTGGACTTCGGCTTAGCCAAATCTCTCGGTAGTGAACCCTCAGAGAAGCCGACCACCATTACTCAGCCCGGTCGCTTAATGGGCACACCGGCCTACATGAGTCCCGAACAGGCCCGTGGCAAGCCAACCGATAAGCGCAGCGATATCTGGTCATTCGGTTGTTTGTTATACGAGATGCTCACAGGAAGGATTCCTTTCGAAGGGGAGACTGTTTCCGACACACTGGCCAACGTTCTGCAAAAGGAGCCCAATTGGCAGGCGCTACCGCAAAACACACCTGCGAACATTCAAGTCCTGCTTCGTCGCTGCTTAGAGAAAGAACCGCTCCGTCGGTTCCGAGACCTTGGAGACGCAGCCATTGAAATCAGTGAAACACTGAGCAAACCATCAAGTACAACGCCTGTGAAGTCGCGAACAGTGGTGATGATTATCAGTGCAGCTTCAATTTTAATTATATTCGCTGTTACCGTTTGGTTTGCTCTAACGAAAAAAGCGCAACCTTCGTCAGCTGAGATACGGCTGGTGGTCTTGCCATTTGAGAATCAAGATTCTGCCGAGGAGGAGTACTTCGCCGATGGCATCACGGATGAGATTACAGCTCGTTTGGCTTGTATCCATGGATTCGCGGTCATCTCCCGTCAGAGTGCCATGCAGTATAAGGGAGAAGATAAGAACACACGTCAGATAGCTGAGGAATTGAACATCGATTATATTCTAGAAGGTACAGTGCAGCGTGAGCGGCCATCAGATCCAAACAGTCGAGTGAAAATTAGGCCCCAGCTCATCAGAGCAGCCGACGACACCCATGTGTGGGCAAATATATACGAAAACGACATGAGTGAGGTTTTCCAATTACAGTCTGATGTGGCAGAGCATGTGGCACAAGCACTTGATATTACTCTGCTTGAACCGGAAAGGCGGACACTTGCGTCGGAGCCAACAAAGAATACCGAGGCGTATGAATACTATTTACGCGGCAACGAATATTTACGAATTGGGTGTCGAACGGAACAAGAAAATGATTTAAGGATAGCCATCGGAATGTATGAAAAGGCGGTCAAGCTGGATCCTGAGTTTGCTTTAGCCTGGGCCAAACTTCCGAGACCTCACGTCCGGATGTATTGGTGGTATCATGACCGGAGTAAAGAGCGCCTTGCCACAGCAAAGGAAGCGATAGACAAAGCATTCCAACTTAATCCTGAACTGCCTGAAGCGCATCTGGCTTTGGGGCATTACTATTACCATGGTCATCTGGATTACGACCGCGCCTTAGAGGAATTTGCTATCGTCCGGAAAAGCCAGCCCAACAACAGCGATTTGCTGAGGTTTATTGGTTATGTTCAAAGGCGCCAGGGAAAATTCGAAGAGGCACTGGCCAACATCAAGAGAGCTTCGGAGCTTGACCCTCTTTCTGTAAGGTCAATACAACAGGTCGGAGTAACCTTTGAGCTCCTGCGCAAGTACGCAGAGGCAGAGCGTTATTTTAACCGTGCCGTCTTGCTGAGCCCTGATTGGCCAGCTATAAATGCTGGCAAGGCAAAGCTATACCTACGTTGGGAAGGTAGCATTGTGAAGGCACGGGCGGTCGTGGAAGAGGCGTTGGAAAACATCAAGTCAGCAGAAGATCCTGGCATTGTTAATTTGCTGGTCAATATTGATGTGTACGATAAAAACTATCAAGAAGCCTTGGATCGGCTCTTTTTGAAATCAGAAGATATTGATGATCAATTTAACTTTATACCCAAAGCTCTCCGATGCGCACAAATCGCTGGGTACATGAACAAGAAAGAATTAGCGAAGAAATATTACGAGGAAGCTCGAAGCGTTCTTGAATCCAAAGTCCAGGAACAGCCGGAGGATGGGCGGTACCACAGTTCCCTCGGCATCGCCTATGCCGGTCTGGGCCGTAAGAAAGATGCGATCCGGGAAGGTAAGTTAGGAGTTGAGTGGTTACCGGTTAGCAAGGAGGCATGGCGAGGTCTCTACCGGGTGGAGGCTTTAGCTACTATCTACGTTATGGTTGGCGATTTTGATGCGGCCGTAAACCAGCTTGAGGATCTGCTGTTCAGACCCGGAGAGATGTCGAGACCTTTACTTCGACTCGATCCGGCCTGGGATCCCTTACGCAACCACCCCCGTTTCAAAAAGCTGTTAGAGTCAGACAAATAATCCAGCAGGCCGAAAAGTGGTGGGCAAAATTGCCGCAAACAGAAGCTAAGACAGAGTGACATTGCACCCACAAAATGGCCCAATTTTTACGAAAAATTCCGTACAACCCAACTACAACCAGCAAGGCCAATATCTACTTATTCTCAAAAAAACTCAACTTCATAAGCTATTATCTATAAAGAATTTAAGCCGTAGGCAAAAAATCTGCAACGTATTCACATTCCTGACATATGTCCCACCGGTCTATATTGTTAAAATGGTGCAAAACATTTTGTCAGAAAGGAGTTATCTATGGGAGTTCGAAATAGGAAGCGGCAGCTACTTCGGCGT
>Ga0180438_10000150_pt1 | contig 147891 bp, 162 predicted proteins | sample SS_ome_12_FD_132455 | JGI IMG/M metagenome (GOLD analysis project Ga0180438, IMG submission 132455) | Hypersaline lake sediment archaeal communities from the Salton Sea, California, USA - SS_3_D_2 metaG | ecosystem: Environmental > Aquatic > Non-marine Saline and Alkaline > Hypersaline >... | reverse complement strand
TATCCTTTACCAATATGTTCATGCCGATCTATATGAGATGCCAATTTTCCTTTTGAATCATTTGCATGAACAACCTTGAGCCTTTCCAAGTCAATTTCTTCTTTAAGTCTATCAATTGTTTCACTAATAGATGTAGTATTTCTTAGATCATAACCAGCTGCAAAGGCGTGACATGTATCAAAACAGATTCCGAGTCTATTATTATCGGAAATTTGATCAATAATCTCTTGAATTTCTCTAAATGTTGATCCCATACTGTTCTTAGTCCCTGCTGTGTTCTCAAGTAATAGAATTGCTTTTCCATTTGATGAATTGAAAGCTGTCGTTATAGCATTTGTAAGTTTTTTCAATCCAATTCTTCTACCTTTTCCAAGGTGACTCCCCAAATGAATTACAATAGATGAAATGTCAAGTCTATTGCATCTATTCAATTCCTCTATAAGGGACTTCACAGATTTTTTATATACGGTCATATTTGGGCTAGAAAAATTTGGTAGATAAGGTATATGAGAGAATACTGGCTTCATCCCAGATTCATATAGTTTTTTTTTAAATTTTATTATCTCATTAATTTGTAGAGTTCTTGATCTCCAGCTTCTTGGATTACTTGTAAAAATTTGAAATGTATTACATGTTTTTTCCTTTGCTCTGTCTACCGCTAAATCAATTCCGTTAGATATTGAAACATGAAGTCCACATTTTATCTGATTAATATTCAAAATTTACACCAGATATTTTTAAAAATGTAATAATATCAGACAAGTTTTCCATTAATTACAAGTGATCAAATATTGTTAAAAAATAATATTAATTGGCACACTAAAAAAATCAAATATTGTATGCCAATTGATTAGTATATTTATGTTAAGAACTTGGTACTGCTATTGCATCAATTTCTATTAAAAGCTCTGGTAAAGGTAGAGTTACTCCAACTGTAACACGGCAAGGTGGATCCTCAGGAAAATAAGTCATGAAAACTTCATTCATGCCAGCGAAATCTTTTACATCTTTCAAATAAACTGTAGTTTTAACTACATCAGCCATTGATGACCCTGCTGCTTCTAAGACTGCTTTGATATTTTCCATTACTTGTGTGGTTTGTTCTTTAATTTCTCCTGAGACTAATTTACCAGTAGCATCAAAAGCAACGAATCCTGCCACATAAATGACACCGCCCGCTTTTACGGCTTGTGAATATATTGGGTGTGTTGAATTTGGGACTTTTGTTACTGGAGCTTTGTCAGTTCTAATAATTACTTTATCCATATGCTCACCGAAAATTGTGAAGATAAATAGAATATTTATGTCTTAGCTTATTCGATTTTATATTGTTATGGTATATTAGATGCTGATATTTGAATCATAATTAGTAATTTGCCTTATTCTAATCTCTTTATTATATGATATCCAAACTGTGTTTTTACAGGTTCTTTAGTAACTAAATTCTTTTCTAAAATAAATGCAGCATTCTCAAATTCTTTAACCATTTGCCCCCGAGTGAACCACCCTAAATCTCCACCTCTCTTCTTTGAAGGACATGAAGAATGTTGCTTAGCAAGTTCAGAAAACTTTTCCCCTTTGTTTAGTCTGTCTAAAATATTAATTGCCTGTGAATGTTTCTCTACAAGAATATGTGCACAACGTATTTTATTACTCATTATTATTTTCTCCAATTTTTTCATAAGTTTGTAATTAGTTTCGTTTTATAGTTATAGTTGCATTTTTCCAGTCGTTAGTATCATGAAGTGAACTAAGGATACCAAGTATGATATTTGACGTCACTCTCTTTACAAAACTGTTCATTACAATATTTTTGCCATCTACTTTCAATTCTAATTCTGTATTTGTAATGTCCATATCTACTATACCTCTATTGATATTCTGTAAAGATAATCAAAGTATAAGTCGTTCGCTATATTCTTTTAATATATTATATGGTGACACACTCTGAAACCGAAGAATCCATTTGATAATATTAATGTCAATGAAATCTTGGTTGAATATAATAAATTTAGGAGTCCAGAAGTAACAGTAAGGTTTCTTCATTTTCAGGGTGGAAAGTTGGTACTAGAATTTGAGGGAACTTTTTGTAATACTTGTGGTTTCCATGATTATTTTGAAGATTTCATATATGAAATAAAGCGATTGAACAACATCGAATTGAATATAGATAATATTAAGGAAAATGGTTTTCAGAAATTTATAGTGATATATTCAATTAGTGATAAGCCATATCTATAAAAATGACGCTAGGCGTAGAATATTTGAAATGTAATTTTCAAATAATTTTCAAGCAAATCAAGAAAATGAATCGAAATATTCAAAATAATAATAGCACTGCTTTGAAAAATGAAAGTCAGAAGAATGAGAGAGACCCCTTCAGAATATTGATAACAACTATACTCTCACAAAGGACGAGAGATGAGAATACAAGACAGGCATCACAAAATCTTTTTTCAAAATATCTTGATGTTAATAGTTTATCTAAAGCAAATACTAAAGAAGTAGAGAGTTTAATTCATCAATCAGGATTCTATCGTGCAAAAGCACGCTCTATAATATCGGTATCTAAGATCTTAGTCGATTGCTATAATGGAGAAGTACCTAGGGATTTTAATGAATTAATGTCACTACCTTCTGTGGGTCGCAAAACTGCAAATTGCGTTCTGGTCTATGCTTTTCATGTACCAGCTATACCAGTAGATATACATGTTCACAGAATTTCCAATCGATTAGGAGTGGTTAACACAAATAATCCAGAAGACACGGAGTTAAAGCTACGAGAGTGTATAGAAAGACGATTTTGGATAAAATTAAATGAAGAATTTGTTAAATTTGGTCAGAGAATTTGTAAACCAGTTAAACCTAGATGTGTAATTTGCGATTTAAAAAAATGTTGCGTTTGGTATAAAGACAAAAGAATTAAGTAATAATATCTTGAGAGAACTATCGAATTTATAGATAATGACTAATCAATCCTGACTTTTTAGGTTGAATTGAATTATTTGCTATCACAATAAAAGAGGTTAGGTCATTAGATGACATTGATACTTGATCAGATGTTTTCGTCTTTGGTTGTACACCAATAACCCTAATTTTCATACCTGATTTTAAAGAAATTGCCTCATTTGCAAGTGTTCTCCAAAAAGATAAATTCGCTCTTGAGTTATCATCATTTAAAATGACATTAGCTACCTTCACAGTTTCACCGTTGCTAAGATGAATGTCATTCAAAAATGATTCTTCAACAATTCCTTCAATAATAATTGGTCTAGATAAATTATTTAGATCGTTAATTGATATGCGCTTTGGATAACTAGGTGGTTTAATATCAGTTATTTTAGGATTTAATTTTATAACACCTAGTTTACTAACACTTATTAATATTTCACTATTTTTTTCTTTTATTTGACTATTTTCTACAAGAAGAATATCGTCTTGATTTATCTTATTCATAATATCTGTTTTCTCATCCCAAAGAAAAAGTCGTATCAGACCTGTATCATCTCCTACTAGTAAGGATCCATATTTACTAGTGCTTCCATCTCTTCTAGTGAATTCTCTAATTTTACCGCTATTTATTACTCTTACAAGTATTGCTGGGTTTGTTCCAGATTTTAGGTCAATGATTCTTGAAAAATTCAATTTAGTACTGGTTTTGGAGGTTTTTCTTAGTATAGTTACTGTGCTTCCTTTTCCTATATGAATTTCTGGTTTCTTAATTGGGTCTTCTCTTATTTGTGCTCTCATAATCTGTAGAATATCACCAGGATTTATACCTCTTAATAAATCGACTTTGTCATTCCATGACACAAGGTTCATTGTTATTTTTCCGTTAGTAATACTGGACCTAAGTACATTACCTTCCTCTTCATCCTGTTTAAAATTGATAATTTCAGGTTTTGAATTAACAGTTGCAATAATATTTACTTCTGTATCATTTATTTTTACATCATTAAGATTTTTAAAAAAAGTTGACAATTCTGGAAATTCATTATCACCGAATTCTGAGGGTAATATTGTAATTTCACATTTATCTCCACAATTTATTTCAGGAGCTCCAGTTAAATCTTCGCGAGTATAGGCATGTGAAAGACGTATTATTTTTCCTAAAATATCTCCTTCGGACGCTAATTGTTCAGCTTTTCCATTCCATAATACGCATCTTATTATTCCAGTACTATCTGCTAATAGTATTCGTAATATTTTACCAATATTACCATTCGATTTATTAAATTCTTTAATTGGCCATATGGATATGATTCTTGCAGATAATGTAATATCGTTTAAATTTGTGACAAGATCTTTTACTTTTATTTGATTGAAAGATTTACCATTCACCTTAACAAATAATTCCTGTGCAACAATTCTTGCAGCTCCTTCATCTGATAGTAAGCCTTGAGCTTCTTTCTTCTTGGAATCTATTCGATCGACTATTTCTTTTTTTGTAATGTCTTTCCTCTGTGTTATTATTTTGTCTATGATATTTTCAAGTTGCATAATACAGATTCCTTATTATGAATTGTTACTGAAAAGCCTTCCAATAATTTCTTAAAATAATTTTAAGTTGTTCAATTCGGGATTCTATTTCTTTATCTATTGTAACTTCTTTTAAAGAAGAAGATTCTGAGGTGTTAAGTTGATTAATTTTAGCCATTGTTGAAATTATACTTGATATGGTTTCAGACAGCGCTGTCAAGTTATATCCTCCTTCAAGAACCATTGCGAGTCTACTTTTGCAAATTGATTCTGTGACTTTCATGATTCTTTCTGTCATTTTAATGTAATTGTTATTTGTAAACTGTAAATTTGCAATTGGATCTGAGGAATGTGCATCTTGACCTGCAGATACTAAGATTATCTCAGGTTTGAATTCTTTTGCTAGGGGGAAGAACAAATCATTAAATATTTTTTTATAGTTGTTACCTGACGTCCCTGCTGGTAAAGGAAGATTGACTGTGTAACCTTTCCCTTCTCCTTCACCAATTTCTCCGATATAACCTGTACTTGGATATAGCGGCATCTGATGAGTGAAAAAATAAAGAACTGTTGGATCTTCATAGAATATGTCTTGGGTACCATTACCATGATGGACGTCCCAATCCATTATCATAAATTGCTTTAGTCCAAAATGTTTTCGTAGGTATTCAACAAGTATTGCTATATTATTGAAATAACAAAAACCTTCACCATAATTTCTTCCAGCATGATGTCCAAGTGGACGAATTAAAGCAAAAGAGTTACTTGCCTTATTTTCTAAAATTATTTTACTGGCAAGTACTGCTCCACCAGCACTTAACTTTGCAATATCATAGGTTTTAGCTTGTATTGGTGTGTCAATGGATAACATACCTCCATGATTACTCATTCTCTGAACTTTCTCAATGTATTCTTCTGTATGAACTAATGTTAGGTCTGCCTTACTTAATGGATCAGGATATGATATTGAGAGATGGGGGTTTTTTAGAAGACTCACATCTTTCAAATGTTCTACTACTCTACTTACACGTTCAGGTCTTTCTGGATGGTCAAACCCTAAATTATGCTTGATATAATCTGGATGATATACTAGGGCTGTTTTAGTCAATGAATTGCTATCCTTGATTAAAATTAACTGTTATTTTAGATGTATATTGTTTTTGATTTAAAATCAATAATTATTTGTAACTATGAATCTTTTTAATTAACCAATTTGACATATATTTCATATTATCTTATTAATCCCAAAACAATCTTGTTCTTTGGTATTCTCTTTCGGCTTTCAATATTTCTGAATAGAATTCAGCTTCATTATGTATAGGTTTCCGTAGAATTCTTGACGCAATTACAGGTCCAACACCTCGTGCGGCCATAGTGAGAATTGCCCTCTTTCCAGCTGTTTGGACAAGACTTGCTGATTTCCATGCACGATTCCATCTGATTTTTTCTTCAGTAGATAGTTTCAGATGTTTTTTCTTTTTCTTTATTATTTGTAAAATTTCTTGATCTCCATGATAACCTACAGCTATCAATGTTGAACTACATTTTGGACATCTTATTATATCGGGTAAGGTCTTAACATCTCTAACACTTTCCCAATCAGCATTGAATATGCAAATCAACCTTACGCTTGTAGCCATTAAGCGTTCTTTAACAATATCTGCTAAGGGTTGAGATGGTAATGCGGGTCTAAGAAGGTTATGTGGAACAACTTTATCAACTATTGGTAAAGCAAAAGGTGAGCAGCTGGCTCCTTTCTGATCGACTACTTGAATATCTATTACATCCATTTCAATTTTCTTAATAATTTCAACTGTATTTTCAATGTCTATCTTTTCTAAATATATTTCACGTTGAGTTTCTTCATTTATTGGAGTGTCACTAAATACATTTACTAGAAGTTTTCCTCTCTTTAGTTTGTAATCAGCTTTTGCTTCTATAGCTCCGAACCTCTTAGCAACATGCCAGTGTCTCCAAGTGAAGGTTTCGGTATACTCTATTGCATTTCTTATTATTGCTGGTATTTCTTCGTTTTTCAAATTTTTCAATTCATTAGAAATTTTATTTGGATCCATTTTAATTGGAGTAATAATTGCTATTCTGTAGGAGTCTGCATGTGTTAGAATATTTACTCCATACTTTGCTTGAAGAAGCGCTGACATTACTAAAGCTAGGGCTTCATTTACTAGATTACCAAAGCATGCGTGGATTATTATACAATTCTCAAATCGTTCTATTACTATCCGTTCGTGAGTAGGTAAAGGATAATCCCTGTTGTGTCTTTCAATAGTTTCTTTTACTTTATCTAATTCTTGATTTTCATAGATCTTGATTGATTGTGAGTTTTCTGAGATTGCTTGCCTTAGTTTACCTACTTCAATTGCTACATCATATTCTACTGGAATTATTTCTCCCTCCCAACTTGGTATAGCATTCAAGCTGGAGGCTGCCGCTTCTACTTCCATAGTCATTTTTTCATCATCAACACTAATAACTCGCCAAGTATTGCCGTGCATGATGAATTCTGTACCTGACTGACACCGTTTTGCAACAAACTCTTGATCTAGAGTTCCTATACGTCTCTTTAAAGAAAAATCGAATACTGTGTACTTCTTTACATCAGGTATTACTGACAGATTTTCATAATAATATTTACGAGTGTTAAGATATTTACCAGATAAATCTTCATCCCTTAACCTAATTATTCTCTGTTGCTGGAGTTGTTTAATAACGTCGTAGAAAACTTGAGGTTCAATGTTTCTAAATGGATATGCTCGTCTAACAATATCATAAGCTTCTTCAACAGTGATGTTTTTAGTGTCTAATATCAGACCAACTATTTGGTGAGCTAGAACATCAAGAGCTTTTTCGTGTATCTTAACTCTTTCAAGTTGACCTTTCTTTGCATGATCTATCAATACCATGGATTCGAGTATGTCATCAGCCCATGTAGTTATTATTCGTCCTTTTGGAATAGATTTTATCTGATGCCCACTTCTTCCAATCCTCTGAATCAATCTTGTTGCCTGTCTTGGTGACATATAATGAACCACAAGATCAACAGTTCCTACATCTATACCAAGTTCAAGTGATGAAGTACATATCACAGCTTTAATGTCGCCTTTTTGGAATTCAGCTTCGACCTCTTCCCTTATCTCACGTGATAATGAACCATGATGAACTTTCACTGAATTCTTACAATGTATTGCATTTATTTGTGAACCAAGGGCTTCTGAATGTTCTCGAGTGTTAGTGAATACAAGAGTAGAACGTGGCTCGGTTACAAGCTCACAAATTCTCCGGACTCTACTTATATTTGCAGAGGAAATTCCTAACTCTTTTGCAAGATTATAATCCTTTTTTACAATTTGAATTTTTTCAATTTTAACATCTAGACTTCTGAGCTCTGATGACTTTAACACTTCAGCTTGGTTTCTTGAACCACTTAGAAATTTTGCTATCTTTTCAGCTTCTCCAATAGTAGCTGATAATCCTATTCGTTGGAATTCATGACCTACAAGTCTTCGAAGTCTTTCTATTGCAACTGAAAGCTGCACTCCTCTTTTATCAGTAGCTAGTTCGTGTATCTCGTCTACTACTAACCACTTAACATGCTTCAGATGTTCTTTCATTCTTTTACCAGGTAATATAGCTTGAAGAGTCTCTGGGGTTGTAATCATCATGTCTGGAGGCTTCTTTGCTTGCTTTGTCCTAGTACTAGTTGGTGTGTCACCATGTCTAACCTGTACATCTAACCCAAGTTCCTTTCCAATTTCAATTAATCTTCTTAAAATATCGCGATTTAATGCTCTAAGAGGTGTTATGTAAAGCATTGATATTCCATTCACTGAATCCATTTTCTTTGCTGAGAGATATAGATCAAATATTGGAAGAACAGCAGCCAAAGTTTTACCGGTACCAGTTGGAGCGATTAATAGAACGTTTTTCTTTTGTAAAATCGGTTGAATCGCTAGCTTCTGAATCACACTAGCCTCTGTTATCCCTTGACGTTTAATTTGCAATCTTAATGGTTTTTGCAGGAATTGAAATACTTCAGTCAATAGATAATCCTCAATGTGCTAACATGAAAGTTTGTTATCGTTTGAATTCCATTTTTTATTTGTATGTTAGTTTCATAATACTCTAATAATTTACAAATTTGAGTATATTATCATTAAGATAAATTAAAAAATATACTTTATAATGTAAATGTATTAATTTATCTAAGTGCAAGAACTCATAACAAAAACTATCGCACGATTAACACAGGACATTCTGCGTGATGACTTACACTATTACTAACGCTTCCAAGCAGAAACCTTTTTGCTCCACTCAAACCTCGACTTCCTATTACTATTAAATCGCTGCTTTCTTCTTTAGCAATATTTATTATTGTATCTGCGACTTGTCCTGTCTCAAGTCTATTGGAGGCTTCCAATCCAAAGGATTCAACTATTTTTATTGTGTTTTTCAGAACATTACGACCTGACTCCTCAAGAGGTCTATAATCGATAATTCCAGCTTCTACCCCCAATATTATCGGAGGTGGAACAACACAAAGCAATGTTATTATTGAATCATATTTTTTTGCAATACTACAAGCATAATTTACAGCTTTATCGGAACTTTTTGAGCCGTCAACTGGCACAAGAAGCTTCTTCATCATAATTGCATCAAATTATTTCTTTATAAAATCGTAATGAAAAGCCTTCTTATTCAAAGACCTTGATCCGTATTTGAATAAGTTATGAGATAGAATTGATGATTTTTAATAATTTTTGATATTTACCAGCTTAACTGGCTTGCCAAATGTGTGTGCCGATTCAAATGATCTAAGGATGTAGACAAAGTTAGATATATTCATCTAGACTTGGAAAGTCATAACAAAAATATTTTGTGAACATGTATATTATTGAGTGAAACTTTTTGTGTAATCTCCAAAGCTTTTCTTGTATATTTAATTTTTACTTATTATGATGACTAATTGTATTAAACGTGTCATATTTGAAAAACAAATAATTTAATATTAAAATATTAATTTAATTAAAGTAGTTAATATATGATTTTCAAAATTAGATTTTATAATCTAGTTTATGATCATACTTCATGACCCACTAAGTATTATTTAGTAATTTTTTATTCACCTTAATTGCGATAATACTAAAAAGGAAAATGACACAGCGCTAGATTAATGTGGTCAAATTCAGGTTGTAATATTGAATCTTAAGCAGTTTTTAGATAATCATAAAGTATGGCATCAATTCGTAATAAAATCTGAGACTATACACACCGCCGATGCTGCAAATGTTGCAGGAATAGAACTACATAAAATCACAAAGAATTTGGTTTCAATTACTGATACTGGTGAATATATTCTTTTGATAGTCCCTGGTGATAGTAAAGTAAATTTAAAGGAGGTTGCAGAAATACTTGGTGTAAAGAAAGTAAGGCTTGTACCTTTTTCAGATGCAGAAAACATTAGTGGGTACCCACCTGGAGGTACTCCCTCAGTAGGACATAAAACACAAATGAGAACTCTAATAGAAAAAAAATTAATGAATTTTAAGACAGTATATTGTGGTGGAGGTTCCAGAGACAAACTTCTTGAAATAAGAGTTCAAGATATTATCAAATTAAATGATGCTATAATTGTAGAATTTATCAAGTAGATGTTAATTGATTCTTTTTCAAAGATTTGTTTAAACTAATGATAAGAAATATTAATTGCCGGGGTGGCAGAGTGGCAAAACATTATTTGGGTCAATGCGCCGGACTCGAGAACTGCCGTCGCTATATCCGGTTCTCCGTAAGGAGATCGTGGGTTCAAATCCCACCCCCGGCGCCTTGTATGAATTAATTTTACATCAAAGATTTTGTTAAATTAACGTTCTTGATGAGAACATGGGGAGTTAGTGTTGGAATATCGACTTCCCACCACTTTATCCAATTTTGTTTGTTTGATAATGAATGAATGTTACGTAATATTCTTAGCATATTATCGCTAATTCTCAACCCTTTAATGGACTGGTCTATTTTACCATTCTTTATTTTAAAAAGACCATCTCTGCATACTGTTGAAAAATCTCCTGATCTATAATCTTGGAATCTAGTATACCAGTTATTAGTGATATATAGTCCATCATCTAGCTCAGAAAGTAAATTCTGAAAATCGTCTTGCCCTTTATTGATTATGATATTCCATGGTTGGGGAACAATCCATCCTGCATTTCCTGTAGATGAACGCCTGAACTTTTTTGCTGTTGAAGAATTATGAAGATAACTTCGAAGAATACCGTCTTTGATAATTTCAGTTCTACGAGTTGGAACTCCTTCATCATCGAAGGCTCTTGAGTTTATACCATCAGTGATTGTTCCATCATCAATTAAAGTAAGTGAACTTGAAGCTACTTTCTTTCCTAACATTCCTTTTAGAAATGATAGCCCAGAATCTACATTGAAAGCAGATGTTGCGCTAATTACTTCATTTATTAGGTTTGCAAATACGTTGGGACCTAAAATAACATTATATTTACCTGGCTTTCCTTCAACTGGGTTGCTTGCCTTTTTTGCAATTTCAGCTGCTGATTGTCCTGCTTTGCTAGGAAAAAAATCTCGCTCTCTCCTAGCACATAGGTTAGCTTGTCCTGATGCTTCACTATCAGCAAATGCTCTAACTGAAATCTCTAGTGATGATCCGCTATCATATCCTGAGGCCCCAGCTGATGTTTCTATTTTAGTGTTAATGTTATTGAATAGAAGTGTACCTGCTACTCGCTTTGCTCCTATTGATAAGGCACCATTGATAGCATCTTTTGTATATTCAACTAATCTAGAAGTTTGTATGGATTCAGATGTTGGACTAGATATATAATTGAAAGGCCCTCTAGGAAGTCTTTCATATTCTTTATTTGGTTTAGTAGCTTTTGCGATTTCAAGAAGGGAATGAACGGCTTTTTTAATGCTTCCTTCCGATATGTCTTCTATGCTGGCTATAGCTACACTTTTTTTTAAGACAATCATGAAATTTATCGTTGACGATAACCAAGCTTTACTAACAGTAATCTCATTATTTGCAAATCTAATCATTTTTACATCTTCTGTGACGCAAGTAGCTGCTACATCTTCTGCTCCCCCCTTTTTCGCTTCCTCTACAATTAATGAGACTAACTCATTTTCACTCATGCTAAGTTTCTCCAATCTTGACATTTCTTAGTCTTATATCTGGACCACCAGTCCAAACAGGGACACCTTGCTGAGGATCGCCCTTACCACATGTCGCGGCGTTGAATGAGATATCTTTTCCAACTGCATCGATACTCTTGAACAATGAGGGAGTAGTCATCTCGATTACTGGATTTCTAATTAGATATTTAGGTTCGCCTTTCTTAATGAAGTAAGCTTCAAGCCCTACATATCTTTGATTGAATCTTCGATCGTCAATATTCCATTCCATGAAGCTCTTTATGTATACACCCTTTGAAATATCCTTGAAAAGTTCTTGTTGATCATAGTCTCCTTTATCCATGTAAGTATTAGACATCCTTATTATTGGTTCTCGGTTGTAAGATATTGTACGTGCTGCTCCATTGCTCTGGATACCAAGTTCTACAGCTGTTTCTCTATTATGAAGAAATTCATTTATGATCCCTTCCTTTATTAGTTCACGACGAGAAGCTTGAACCCCTTCGTCATCATAAAGATAATATCCATATGAAGATGGAATTGTTGGATCATCAATTATGTTAACTTTCTTACTACCAATCCTCTTTCCTAACATTTTCATATTAACAAATGATTCTCCAGCTGCTGCTGCCTCTCTTCCAAGTATACGGTCAGCCTCGAATGGATGACCACAGGATTCATGACATACTATTCCAGTAACTTCACTTCCAAGGACCACATCTATCTTATCTCTTGGTGGTCTCTTTGCTTTAGTAAGTATAGAAGCAAGAACATTAATTTCTTTTGAAACGAATTCTGTAAGATCCCAAGATAGAACTGCTTCCCATCCACGACTTTCAGCTTTTTTATCAAATCGTTGGGCTGTACCTTTACTTGGTTTGTATGCAGTCATGAAATACAAGAAAGAAACTCTAGGAACTCTTGATGTAATGTTTGTTCCTTCACTATTCAGGAATGTTTGTTCTCTTAGATTTTCATTTATTGATAATATTCTCGATGGAAATTTTACATCACTTTTTTTTCTGAATAATTTATCAATATTTTGAAGAAGTTTAATTTTCTTTTCTACATCTATTGAACCAAATTTATGTTTCTGTTTTACTTCCCAATTTGTTCTATTAATCTTTAAATTAGAAAGTCTAATGGGTTTTTTCATGCTCGTTGCAGCAACACGAGCCATAGAGGCTGCTGATAGAATTGTATCTTTGATACCTTCCTGTGTTAGATTATTTGTTGAAGCAAAACCAAGAGACCCATTAATTATTAATCTTATACCTATACCTGCTTCTCTGAGAAATCCTGAAAATTGAGGTTTTCCATTTTTCATGACCGTTGAATTGCCCAAGTCCTTTTGTACTCTAGCCTCAGCATAAGTTGAGCCTAGACTTGTAGAATAATTTACTGCAGACCGCGCTAAATCTTCCAACTTTAGACTCTTAAAAGAAAGAAGAAAACAAAGATTTAAACAGATATTTATTAGAAAATAGTGAAAATCACTTAATATACATATATCAGTTAATTTATGGTATAATTACATAACTAAATTTAATATTTTTAATATATTATTTGAATGAAATAGATTTTAATTATTCAAAAATGTCCATTGTAAGAATTGAGTCAATATTGTATAACTAATTATGACTAAAAAGAAGAGAATTATCTTGATGTATTCCCTCAGAGAAGCAGTAGAAGAAATAATGCTTGCAGGATATCAACTTGAAGCTGAAGCCTTCGAACTTCTTAAAGTATTACAACATGAAGAATATTTGAAATCAGTTATTGTAGAAACTATAAATCAAGCGAAAAAAAAAGAATTAAAATTACTAATTATTACTCGTGATATGATTGAGACAACACTCGAGAAAGTAACTCAAGAAAAAGAAACTACTGAAATAAAAATACATCCAAGATCAACTATACCTTTTGCTAGAGATATTCCAACAGAAATCGAGATCTTGAGGGATGGAAGTGAAGAAACAGAATCCTGTGGGAGTATTGAAGACTTCAACCATTATTTTAGAGATAGGTTTCAAAAGCTTTCAAAAATTTTACGTGAACGAATGGACTTCAATAGTGCAAAGGAAATAAGCTATGCTCTTGAAAGAAAATATGGCGAAAAAGTAAAGATAATAGCTATGGTTACGAGACGGCGTGAACGTGCAGAATATCTGTTTTTAGATATTGAGGATTTTGAAAATACAGCGACATTAATGGTAATTCGAGAAAAAAATAAAGAATTATTTGAAATGGCCAGAAGAATTCTTCCAGATCAATTAATTGGTATAGAAGCAATTCATGGTAAAGGAGATCTCTTAATAGCACAACAAATAGTTTTACCTGATGTTCCTGAAAGAAGGCAAAAGAAAACTAAGGATCCTATTAATGTAGTATTACTCTCAGATATTCACATTGGCAGCTCAACTTTTTGTACAGATGCTTTTGAGAAATTAATTTTGTGGCTGAATGGTAAAGTTGGAAATAAAAAACAAATAGATGCTGCTTCTAGAACTAAATATGTTTTGATAGCAGGAGATCTTGTTGATGGAGTGGGAGTATTTCCACGTCAAGAGAGAGAACTATCTATTCCTGACATTTACCAACAATACAAATTACTGTCACAGTATATAGAACAAATACCTGATTACATGGAAGTAGTTATTATTCCTGGAAATCATGATGCTGTGAGACAAGCTCTTCCGCAACCGATAATACCAAAGGACTTCGCAGAACCAATTTATGAAGCTCGAAATGTTAGAACTCTAGGAAATCCATCTGAAATCAGTATACATGGAATACATATCTTAATGTATCATGGTAGAAGCTTGGATGATATTATCGCAAGAGTTCCAAATCTAAGTATGAATACTCCAGATAAGGCCATGGAGTACCTACTTAAATCGAGACATTTAGCTCCTGAATATGGAGCTAGGACATCGTTAGCACCTGAAAGAAAGGATAGACTTGTCATTACAACTGTACCAGATGTTTTCCAAGCTGGTCATATTCATGTTGCACGAAATTGTGTTTATAAAAATACTGTCATAGTAAATTGTGGAGCATGGCAAAGTCAGACTGAATTCCAGAAGAGAATGGGTGTAGAACCAACACCAGGAATTATGCCTATTCTTAATCTTCAAACAATGGAAGTAAATATGATGAATTTCATGTATAATGAAGCACTATCTTGACAAGTTAGCTCTTCTGATTGAATGTGGTACATAATTGAATAATGGTTTGAGTAAACCATCTTCTGACAGTGCATCAAGGATAGCTTGTTGTGGGAATCCTAGGTGAACTTTCTTAGTTCTTCCATATCTACCAAAATTCACAAGTCTTGCATTTAATATTCCCATCATGTCAAGTTCGCTTATTAGTCCACTAACTCTTCTTTGTGTTAGTGAATCGACTTTGATTTCTTTACTTAATTCTTGATAGATGGCGTATATATCTCCAGTTACTGCTTCATTTTTAGAATGGGTTGTGAAAAGAAATACGCTGATTAAAACAATTTTTAGATGAAGTGGTAGTGATGTTAAAACCTCAGTTACTCGGTCATGTTCAACTTTGTTTTGTGCCGCTCTTATGTGTGATTCTGTGACTTCGGTGTCACCATTTCTTTCTGCTAATTCTCCTGCTACCCGAATAAGGTCTAGTGCACGTCTAGCATCACCATGCTCACCTGCAGCAATGGCGGCACAAAGACGAATTGCAGATTCTTTGAGTGACCCTTCAATAAAAGCTATACGAGTACGTGTTTGAATAATGTCGTAAAGTTCGTCTGCAAGATATGGTTTGAATATGACCTCTTCTTCCCCGAGACAACTAAGAACTCTTGCATCAAGAAAATCCTTGAAACGTAGATCGTTTGACACTCCTACTATGGATACCCATCCACCACGTAAACTTTCGTTTATTCTGGTTAGTTCGTATAGTAGATTGCTTTCTTGACGATTCTTAACAAGGGTATCAATTTCATCGAGTATGATTAGTGGACAAAATCTTCCCTTCCTGATTCCATCTCTAAATCTGTCAAAAAGTTCTCCTACAGCCAATCCCGTAAATGGAACTTGAATATCAAGGGAGCGACAAATTTCTGCTAATACTCTATAGTTTGTACCAGAAAGCCTACAATTGATATATGATGGCCTAATCTTGGCTCCTAACTCATTTGCCTTCTTTTCTAAACTATCAAGTACATGACGTGTGACTGCAGTTTTTCCAGTGCCTGGTTTTCCATATATGATTACATTTGATATCTTTGATAGATGTAAAGATGGGGCTAACATTCTTGCCAGACGATCAATCTCAATCCTTCGATGAGGAAGCTCCTTTGGAATGTAATCATGTCTGAGAACTTCTCTGTTAGAGAGTATTCTACCTCCCTGTAAGAACTTCTCAAATATACCTTCAAGAGCCTCCGAACTGGGCAAACCTTAACACCAATATTTAATCGTCGGATTTTTGTAACAGCTTGTCCAGAAATATTAAGAATTTCTGTACATCAAAGGCAATAGAAAACAGTGTAAAACTAGATGTCATCTGATGAAAAGAAAAACTGCCTTCTACTGGAGAACTGATTAAATATTAGCGTAAACCCGCTATAATGCGATTCGTTTCTGATCATACAGGATAACATAGGTGTGAATAAATGAGATTATATGCCTTTGAACATGGTGATGGAAAAAATAAGAAGCTTCTGGGAGGAAAGGGCGCTGGACTTTGTGAAATGACTAGAATAGGTCTACCAGTACCTCCAGGTTTCGTAATTACGACTGAGGTCTGTTTAGAATATTATGAAAGGGGAAAAAAACTCCCTCTAGGTCTAATGGATGAAGTAAAGGAAAATATTCTAAGTATAGAAAAGAAAACAGGCAAAAAATTTGGAGGCATTAAAAATCCATTATTAGTATCTGTCCGCTCAGGTGCCGCAATGAGTATGCCTGGAATGATGGATACTATCCTAAATCTTGGTTTAAATGAAGCTACTCTGAAAGGAGTAATAGAGCAGACAAAGAACGAAAGATTTGCATGGGATTCATACAGACGATTTGTTCAATTATTTTCAGAAATTGCAATGGGGGCAAAAGAAGAGAGTTTTAGCAAAAAGTTTGATGAGATAAGGAAGAAATATAGTGCTCATCTTGACACTGATTTAGATGCTAAAGCACTCAAAGAAGCAACCGAAGATTTCAAAAAAATATGCAAAAATGAGACTGGCCAAGATTTCCCTGATGAACCTTTTGAACAATTAGAAACAGCAATATCAGCTGTATTTGAATCATGGATGGGTAAACGAGCGGTAGACTATAGAAAATATAATAAGATAACTCCTGAAATGGCAAATGGAACTGCTGTAAATATTCAAACAATGGTTTTCGGCAACATGGGTAATGATTCAGCTACTGGAGTAGCATTCACGCGTGACCCAAGTTCTGGAAAAAATGTTTTTTTTGGTGAATATTTGACAAATGCGCAAGGTGAGGACGTGGTTGCGGGAATCAGAACGCCTAAACCAATTGTCGAGATGGAGAATGAATTTCCTGAGACCTACAAAGAGTTATGTGATGTTAGAAAGAAACTTGAGTGCCATTATAAAGAGGTTCAAGACTTTGAATTTACAATGGAAAAGGGTATTTTGTGGCTTTTACAGACAAGAAATGGAAAAATGACAGCAAGTTCCCGCTTAAAAACTAGTATAGACATGTTAAATGAAGATTTACTTACAAAAAAAGAAGCGATTTTACGTATTGAACCAGCTCAGCTTGAACAATTGTTACATAAACGGATCGACCCACAAGCTAACGCAAAGTCTGTTGCAAAAGGTTTGCCTGCATCACCTGGCGCAGCTACAGGCAAGGTTGTATTCTCAGCTGATGAAGCTGAGGAGTATAGTGAAAGAGGCGAGAGCGTTATTCTTATTCGTGAAGAAACAAAACCAGATGACATCCATGGTTTCATATCGGCACAGGGAGTACTTACTTCTCGAGGTGGAAAAACTTCTCATGCTGCAGTAGTTGCCCGTTCAATGGGTAAACCATGTGTTTCAGGATGTAATGCAATTAAAATCGATGACCGAAAAAAAATCTTTAAAGTAGATGATAGAATAATCAAAGAACTGGAAACAATAACTATCGACGGAACTAGTGGAGAAGTTTTCATTGGTAAAGTACCACTAATCAACCCAGAGGTTACGGAAGATTTTAAACAAGTATTGAAATGGGCTGATGAGATCCGCACGTTAGAGGTAAGAGCAAATGCTGATAGTCCTAATGATGCAGAGATTGCAAGAGATTTTGGAGCTGAGGGTATAGGCCTATGCAGAACAGAAAGAATGTTCAATGAAGTTGAGAGATTACCCATATTTCAAAAGATGATTCTCTCTGATAGTGAAGAAGAGCAAAAATCATTAATTGAAAAGTTGATGCCCCTACAAAAGAAAGATTTTATGGAGATTTTTGAAGTTATGAATGGTTTGCCAGTTACAATTAGATTGCTGGATCCGCCATTACATGAATTTTTACCTTCCATAGAACAATTGATGAATGACATCAATGAGCTTAAAGAACGGGGTGAAAGTACTAAAGAAAAAGAGAATGTTTTGAGGAAAGTTAAAACACTCTATGAAGTAAATCCAATGTTAGGTCACAGAGGTGTTAGATTAGGAATTACTATTCCAGAACTATATGATATGCAAATCTATTCGATTCTAGAGGCGGCTTGTGAAGTAAAGAAGAAAAATATTGATGTTAAACCAGAAATTATGATTCCACAAGTAAGTATATCAAATGAATTAAAAATTGTTAAAAAACGCGTAGAATTAATCGCCCAGAAAATCTTTGAAAAATATAAGCAGAAAATTGATTATAAATTCGGGACAATGATTGAAGTTGTTCGTGGTTGCTTAACAGCAGAACAAATAGCTGAGTTTGCAGAATTTTTTTCCTTCGGCACAAATGACCTTACACAAGGGACGTTTTCATTCTCAAGAGAAGATGCTGAAAATAAATTTCTCCCAAAATATATGGAAGAAAACATCTTGAAAAACAATCCATTCGAAATATTAGACATAGATGGAGTTGGGAGATTAATGCAAATAGCCATAAAAGATGGCAAGAAGCGACGACCTGAATTGAAAATAGGAATTTGTGGCGAACATGGTGGGGATCCAGGATCCGTCATATTTTGTAGCAAAATTGGGTTAAATTATGTTTCCTGTTCTGGTTATAGAGTTCCAGTAGCTCGATTAGCCGCAGCACAAGAGGTTGCACAAAAACAGGAAAGCTAGGACCCTGACCCCTTGTTTTCCACTGGAAACAAAAAAAATCTCTTAGAGTTTATAATTAAATAATTATAAAAAAAATTCCCCGAAGCTTAATTAGATTTTATATTATAATTGATTTATAGTTTAAGAAAGAATATCATTTAATATATTTTTCTTGATTACGAAACATCCAAACTGTTTAAACAACTCCAGTGGAAATGGTGGGGCAGGAGTCTGTGAATACTAGTGAACAACTTATTAATAATCGATTTTTAATGATATTTTTGGAAATAGATTTATTTATACATTCATTTTTTGTGAACTGTCTACACCCCTTGATTTCCTATGGAATGTATTCATATTTAATGTAAAAAGTTAGTAAAATTCGTTCACAAAATCTTAAAAATATAGTAAAATAAATAAAGTTGTTCACAAATAATACATTCACCTGTGAAATACTCTGGTGCACATATTGCCAGCACATCGTGTCAAAATGGAGTTCTACGATAAAGAAGGAATAAAACATACAATGGCAATTGAAGGACGAGTCACTAGAGATAAAGTAAGTAAAATTCTTGATTATATTGAATTGATGGGGGGTGTAGAAGGAGCTACACCTAGCACAAATTTTATTCAAAAACCCACCAATAATCGTTTTGATAGATTGCTTTCACTTGTTCTTACACACTTTACTGGTCAATCTTTTCTATCAAAAGACGTACAGAAAACATACAAATCAATTTATGCAGATGAAGTACCTCTTAGTACAATTTCTACATATCTTTCTAGACTAGTTGATAGAGGAGTTCTAACAAGAGATGGATCCGCTTTTGAATGGAGATATGCTATTAAATCCATAGGATCCCAAAAAAGTAATTCACTTGCAAATTAGGTAAAACAATAACCTAATCAGATTCTCTTATTACTCGTCCTCCTTTGCCAAGTAAATTTGATATTATATTACCTAATTCCATCGATAAATTACGTCTTAACTTAACATCATCATTAGTTGATTCTCTATTTAGATCAATATATGCTTTGATTCTATTACCTACCTCCAAAAACGGTTCTAATTCAGGTGATTCAAGGATACCTACATATCCAAGCAATAACACCGTTGAAATTGAACGCCTCACATTCCTTCTTGCCTGGCTCAAAGTTCTATCAAAAGAACCTCTACTCAATATATTTCTATCAGTTCTAAGCTTGGGTCTCTCCCTTGATAAGTTCCCCTTATCAAATATATCTTCAGAAAATGAGTTTATTATTAGACTCTGAAATTGTTTATGTGTAATATTACTGTTGTTAAGTAAAATTTGTAGGATTTCATCATCAAAAGTCTTCTTTATCAAGATTTTTGTTTCTTTTATTCTAGAATCAAACCGTTCTATACTTTCCTTTTCCATGAATACAATATTGTATGCATGGTATTAAACAGTTAACCATCAACCAGCAACTCTTTAAGTTGTATAATTCGTTTCCATTTTATATTTATTTTTACAAATTTTTGTTTGATTTCATATGTTGCTGATAAATTATAAGTCATGATATGCCTTACTCAATTCATCAATAATTTCAGGTCTTAAATCTCTTAAGGCGGGAATGAAAGGCCTAGTTTTATCTAACTCACGTAAGTCTACATTGCTATAAATGGTCTCCTCATCATAATAAAGGCCTTTTCTAATAATATCCCCATTAGGGCCCACAATCTGACTTCCCCCCCAAAAACTTAGTCCATCTTCAATTCCCACACGATTAACTAACACTATAAATATTCCATTTTCAATAGCCCTAGCCTTGATCAATATTTCAAAATATTCTTTTCTAGTAGATGGTGACGCAGAAATACAAATAACAAGTTCTGCGCCTTCAAGCGCAAGTATTCTATAAATCTCGGGAAAATACAAATCATAGCAAATACTCATACCAACCTTGAGACCTTTTACATCAAAGGTCTTGATTTTGTTTCCTTGACGGAAATATCTCTTTTCCTCAAAAACTGAGTGTGTAGGCAAATACAGTTTATCATAACTGTATATTTTCTCATCTGGACTTACAATTATTGATGAATTATAGATTACATTTTTTACTTTGCCTATTGTAGGCATTCCAAAAACTATGAACATATCATTCTTTTTCGCAATTTTTTTTACATAATTTACAGAAGTTCCATTAATATTCTCAGCCAATTGATAAAAATCATCGCGACAGATATATCCTGTTAGAGATAGTTCAGGAAAAATAATAAGTTCAGTATTTTTCTCTCTTGCATCCGTACAAATGTTTTCTATTACTCTAAGATTATGAGATTTATCACCAATCTTAGTTGCTATTTGTGCAAGTGCTACGTTTATTCTTTTCATGTTCATCACGGTCAAATATCTAACATGAGATTAATTTGGCTAGGATCCATAATTAATATCATCGTTTATGTAAAGGATGTATTTGTAATAGAATTTCATTTAACATATTTCTATATATCTAATATTCTATTCTGTATTGTAAGGCAATCTGAAATCATGGCCAACCGTTCTAAGAAATAACTTTGGAACCAATGGTGTTCTACGTTTATGCTCCATTTTTTTCCATCTGTTATATATTTTATTTACAAATTCCGAAGAAATTTCTAATTCTTTTGCTATTTCATTTATATCCCACCAATTTTCAAAACCGTAGAGTATGAGATCTAATATATCATAGTCAGCACCTAATTCTGTCTCTGCAATTTGTTGAGGCCAGAGATCCGGTGAAGCAGGTTTGCTAATAATTTCTTTCGGAATTCCTATATTGTTAGCGATCTGGCGAACATTACTTTTATAGAGATCTGCAATTGGTTCAATGTCACATGCTCCGTCGCCGAACTTTGTGAAGTTTTCGGGGATAGGTTTAATTTAGCCTATCCTATCCGAGCATCATTTCACTCTTGTCAGTAGTTCCGACGACTAAGCGGTTGAGAACATTGGAATAGTAGAACAGTGTTAAAGCGCGGATCCTAGCCTTTACATTTCCATTTGCTATTTTATTCTCTTCTCTGAATATGGGAATATTAACAAAAAAATTTCTAATGATTTTGCTTGTATTGATGATCTCAAAATCTATGTTGAACATATTCGCTACTTGTTCAGCATGATCAATATTCCTTTGGTTAAAGTTTTCATCTTCAGGTAGGCATAATCCAAGAACCTTGTTCTTTTCACCTAAAGCTCTTGAGCATAATGCAGCTACAACACTTGAATCAAGACCTCCAGACATGCCAAGAACCAATCCTTCACTTCCAGCCTTATTGACATAATCTCTTATGAAGTTCTCAACTCGTTCAATAACCATTGTTGGATTATCAAGTTTCAATATATTTGGCTTCAGTTGCACAACCATCTTCCCCTATCATTCTGTATATATTATTAGCTTCAGTTAACAAACATTTTCCATAAAATTTTAGTTCAAACACTTGTGCCTATTATTAAGATATTTTAATAGTTAGATGTCTCGGACTATAATCTACAACGTTTCATGGTGTGATCAATATTGCTTGACATATACCAAAAAATTACTGAACTTTTGGAAAAGGGAGAAACTTTTGCTGTGGCTACAATAATCCAGGCAGAAGGATCTACACCAAGAGGTATTGGAACTAAGATGATTATAATGAATGACGAAACCATCTATGGAACTATTGGAGGTGGTTGTGTCGAATCTGCCGCAATTATGGCAGCAATTGAAACCTTGAAAGAAGGGAAACCTAGACTTGTAGATTATTCATTGGAAGAGGAAGAGAAAGGCGGCATAGGAATGAGGTGTGGAGGCAAAGTTCAACTCTCTATAGAAATACTTCAACCTATCCCCACACTACTTGTGATTGGTAGTGGTCATATAGCTACATCTCTAACGAAGTTGGGAAAAATTATTGAATTTAAGGTCGTTGTTCTGGATCCTTTTGCAAAGAAAGAAGATTTTCCTGAAGCAGATTTAGTAATAGCAAAACCAGTTGATAATGGTATAGCAGAAATAAAAATAACATCACAAACTTACGTAATTATAGTTACTCGCCATCAATATGATGAAGCAGCTCTTCGTGAAGTTATCAACTCAAACGCTACCTACATAGGAATGGTTGGAAGTGAAAACAGAGTAGAAACTGCTTTTAATATTCTGATGAAAGAGGGGATATCAAAAGAACTTTTACACAAAGTATACGCCCCAATAGGGTTAGATATAGGAGCCGAAACTCCAACCGAAATAGCAACAAGTATAATAGCAGAAGTAATAAAACATCGTCGAGGCGGAACAGGAAGAAACTTAGCCCTAGGAAAAAAATAATTCAAATCTGCATGAGGTATTAAGTATGGGTAGAAGGAGAAGAAGAGTAGCTAAAGTAGTTAAGAAGAAGCTTCCCACAATATTCATGTGTCCAGCTTGTGGGGAGGAATCAGTTAGAGTAAACCTCAAGGGTGGTTCCGGAAAAGCAATAATACAATGTGGTTCCTGTAAAATAAAAGATGAATTTGAGGTAGGATCATCTGCTGGAATTGTAGATGTATACTGTATGTTCACTGACAAATATCGATCCAATATAGAAGCAAATCAATAAAAGAAATAAATATCCAATTTTTGATCTAACTATCAAAAACAAATATATCTAAATTACATCACGTTAATTTATTTTGAATTTCATATGATAGCTATCTAATACATTGAGCTAATTTAGTGATAGACATGCTTCTTGGCATAGGGGAGATAGCTATTATCATAATAGTTACTTTAGCTCTTTTTTTGCCTGAGTTATCTAAAAGAAAAGAAGACAAATCATCACATAAACTCAAACTATACTTGATAATTGCTTTGCTTATAGCCTTAGTCTTAATTCTATCTAGATTTGTTTTCAAAGTATTGTCAATATTTGGGCTGTTAATCTTCTTTGTCATGATAGTCTTATATGCAGTACTCAAAAAATTTGCAGAGTGAAAAAATGACTAGAACAAATTTGTTAATATTAATTTGTATATTATTCAGTTTTTTCTTATGGAGTACAAATACAGAGTACTGGTCATTTCTATTCTTTAGTACTGATAACTTACTATCAGGAAGATTTTGGACTGTTTTTACAACTCTCTTTATTCATGCAGATATACTTCATCTGTTTGGTAATATGCTGTTCCTTTACGTGTTCGGCAACACATTGGAGAATATTGTTAATGGTAGAAATATGCTAATCATATTCTTTACAGGAGGAACCGTTACATGTTTATTGGGACTGCCATTTTATAATTTAGAGACTCACCTTGTTGGTGCTTCTGCTGCAATTTTTACACTAGCAGCAGCAGTAATGCTAATTAAACCATTAAAATTTTCTTGGTTGTTTCTGCTGCTGCCAACAGGATTAGTTGCAATACTATATTTCTTTTACAATATTGTTGCTGTATATCAAGGGTCATCTGGAGGTGTAGCTTACATTTCTCACATTATTGGATTTTTAATTGGAATTCCATTTGGTATATATTGGAGCGAAAATTGGACAAGAAACATTTGTGTAACTTTCTTAATGCTAGTGATATACTTAGTTATCATAACACTATTTGCACCACTAATTCTTGAGTCTATTAAGAACATATTAGTAAATATTTGAAAAAAAATTTGCAACGATGTTTATTCAGACCTAGATGTAAGTGTACTTAGCAGCGCCAAAAGACCGCCAATTATGATAAGTATTCCACCAATTCCTCCTGCAACAAACCCAGCAAATATGGGAACAAATGTCCAAACAGTGCTATGAATACGTCTTGAACTGATAAGAGCTATTAATCCAGCTACAATATTTACGATTATATCACTACTTACACCCATTATCAAAGGGAATATGTATCGTGAAGGCATAAGCCAATAGAATGGTATTACAAAATCTGCTATGCCTAATCCCTTGATTAGGTTGACTATAATAAGAGTAAGTGCACCTGCTACAATCAGGGCAAATGCAAATTCAAATCTACCAAGTATACTCATCTAATATCAAAGCCCTCATGATTTTAACTTAATATCAAATAATCTACAGGCATTATTAGTAGTAATATCTGCTAGTTTATCTATTGATATATTTTTAATTTTAGCTACCATATCCAAAACTTTTGTTACATCACTGGGTTCGCTTGGAACTCCTCCATACTTTACAGGTGTATCAGTTTCAAGCAATATCGACTCAACTGGTGTCATTTCTATTGCATTTCTATGTTTTGGACTATACCAAACAGCTGGTGTGGCAGATACAAAATAACCACTATCTAATATCTTCTTCAAAATTTCATTTGGACCACTATACCAATGAAAAACGGCTTTACTAATTCCTATATTCTGAACAAAAGAGAATACATCATCCCAGGCTTTACGTGAATGTAAGGAAACAGGTTTTCCATTTTTTTTTGAAATTTGTAACATATTTTCAAAAATTTCTTTCTGTTTAGTTTTATTGATGTCATATTGGTAATCCAAACCAATTTCGCCTATTGCAACACAATGATCAATATTAGAAATTATTTGTGTAATTGCTGTTTTAACATCTGTTTCTGCTTCTATGGGATGTATCCCAATAGATGGATAAATGAATCCATTATATTTTGAGGCTAATGAAAGAATATCAGTATTTGATTTTATGCTTGAACCTACTGCAATTATTGCTATGATGTTATTCATTTTCGCTCTTTGAATAACATTATCAAGATCAGCAATCTCTTCTATATGGGCATGCGTATCAATCAATTTCATATTATTTCATCAATTTAATTTTTCTACAGCGCTTGATACATCTTCATCTAATTCTCTTTCTGATCCGACACCAATCATACAAGATTTGATCTCGAGTTTGTTATAGATATATTCAAAGGCATCTGTTGGGCTTATTCTTCCACCAGCAAAAGGTTTTATCGCTATTACAGGTTTTGTAGCATTTTTTATTGCATCTTCACTTTTTTGTTGTGTTGGAAACATCATTACCCCCAATTTGTTTGCTGGAGTTATATATCCATCAAAATTTATTGAAGATGATTCAAGGATTGGTATTGTGGTTCCTGAATGATGACATCCAAGCAGACATTTATATTTGAAATTATTAGAAATTAAATTAATTAAATTCCTCAGAAGATCTAAACGATTACACATAGCTAAAAAATCTGTTTCAGATCCAAGTTCAACATAAAGAACACTTGCTTCATTTAACTTTGATAAAATATCCTTTACAACTTCGTAGTCTATTTGTAAATTATCGATCTCCAATAAATATGAGGAAATATTATCTAATTTCCATAGAAATTTTTCTTTCCAGTTTTCTCTCGCTTGTAGGACCGGGTCATTAAGATATCTTTCTAAAATTTTTCTTTCTCCATATTTCTTTTCTATATTATAGTAAGTGATCCATCTTCTATAATCATCAATTTTTTTGTTCTCTAACAGAAGAGGAATTTTTAAACATACAATTAATTTAAAATCAATTCCAGTTTTTGATTTCATATTATTAATCGCTTTAAGAAATTTTGGTGCATGTGGGCCATCAATATAAGTCGGAGCACTGAAGACAGTTAGATTATATTTTTCTATAGATCTTTTCAGAATCTTCTCAATATTTGTTATATCAGAGAATCTTTTTTTGTATTCTTTATTCTTTAAAGGACCTTGGTATGATTCACCTAAAAAAGGGAGATGACCGAGTATAAGTCTTGGAACTCTAGTTTTACCTATGTTAAATGTTGGTATTAGATGATTGATAACCAAGATTTTCACTTTAATTGAAGGAAGATTTAATTTTTTTAATGCGAAGGCTAAATTTACTATCTGCTTTGATATACATAGTTTAGGAGCTCCCTCTTTTGAATTCTAAGATGATCTCACATCAAGATTATAGAGCTGAACTGGAAAAACAGTTTAATGAAGCTTTCTTGGTTGCACAACAGGCGCATTCTCTCGGTTATGATCCGGAATCTGAACCTGAGTCTGTGTTAGCTGCTGATTTAGCCGAGCGTGTTGAGAAATCTGTGGGTCCAAAAGGTGTTGCTTCTAGGATAAGGGAACTGACTAAAGATATTCCGAGAGAAGAAGTTGCTTTTAAAATAGCAGAAGAAATAGCGCAGACTTTTAGTAAGATTGGTGAAGAATCAGCGGCAGACCAAGCTGTAAGAACCGCTTTAGCTATTCTTGGTGAAGGAGTTACTATTGCACCAATACAAGGAATATCTAGTATCAAAATTAAGACAAATCCAGATCGAACAAGATATCTAGCAATTTACTTCGCTGGTCCTATAAGATCTGCTGGTGGAACAGAAATGGCGTTGATTCTTGTTGTTGCTGATTATATCCAGCATCTACTGGGTTTAAACAAATACAAAGCTACTGAGATCGAAGCAAGAAGGTTCATAGAAGAACTTCGTCTGTATGAAAGAGAAGTATCAAGATTTCAATTCAAAGTTTCTGATAAAGAGCTTTTGAATGCTATAATGAATATTCCGGTTGAAGTTAATGGGGTACAGACAGATCAAGTTGAGGTAGCATCTTTTAGAAATCTTTCACGTATTGAAACTAATGGTGTTAGAGGTGGTGCACTCAGAGTAATTAATGATGGTTTGATAGGTAGAACCCAGAAAATGGTAAAGATAGTTGAAAAGCTTGGTATTAGTGGTTGGGGATGGCTCAAGGATTTTGCTCCTAGAACTACAGTAGTCGAAGAAGCAAGAGAATTTATGTATCTTGAAGATGTCGTTGGAGGTCGGCCGATATTCTCTCTACCATCAACTTCAGGAGGATTTCGGCTCCGTTATGGTAGAGCTAGAAATACTGGTTTGACAGCACTTGGTATTCATCCCTCAACTATGCATATCTTAGGTGATTTCATAGCGACTGGTACACAATTACGTATAGAAAAGCCTGGGAAGGCTGGAATCGTAGCTGCAGTAGACTCTATAGAACCTCCTATTGTAAAGTTATCAGATGGTTCAATTAAAAGGATAGACGACCCTAAACTTGCGAAATCAATTTCCAAATCAATTGTTAACATAATGTTTCTAGGCGACATTCTGGTTTCATTTGGTGAATTTGTTGAGAATAATAAGGTACTATCACCCTCTGGTTTTGTTGAGGAATGGTGGGTTGTACTTCTTAGTAATGCAATCAAAGATAATAATTCTGCAACTAAATTATTCAGTCAGTTAAAAATTGATAGAAAAAAAATATATTCTTTTATCGATAATCCGCTTGTAAATATTCCAACTGTTAATGAAGCTATTCAATTATCAAGGAATCTCTTAATTCCTCTTCATCCAATATACACCTACTTCTGGGATAGCTTAACTGCTGAAGAAGTAAATCAATTAAGAGAAGGAATAATGAATTCTGATTTTAAACTTCAGGATTCAGGTGAACTGACTATAAGTAAGTTACCTATTGATGTGAAGAAACTTCTTGAGAAAGCTGCTGTTCCACATAAATTGACTGGTCAAAAAATTATTGTTCCACAAGGCAGAATACTCTATGAATGCTTAGGTTTGGATAACAATTGGAATTCTCCTAAAGAGAATACCTTAGGTCATGAATATATTTCACAGATGTCAGGAATAGTGATTTTACCTAAAGCACCCTCATACATAGGAGCTAGAATGGGTAGACCTGAGAAAGCCAAGCCTCGTGAAATGCGGCCTATTGTTCATACTCTTTTTCCGATAGGTCTTTCCGGCGGTCCCAGAAGGAATATTGTGGAGGCAGCGAAAAATAACACAATCATGTCTATAGATATAGAGAAAAGGTTTTGTTCTAAATGTAATGAATTTACACACACTAATCTATGTATGAAATGCGGTAATAAAACCGTCTTACAACGTTTTTGCCCAAAATGTGGCAAGAGTTACGAGATTGATCAATGTCCTCAATGCAATCTTGAGACAGTGACACATGAGAAACGGCCTATCAATATAAGGTCATTACTGGAATCAGCTACAAAAAGATTGGATATGTCTGAACCTCCAGATGTTGTCAAGGGTGTAAGAGGAATGACAACAGATACAAAGAAACCTGAACTTTTGGAAAAGGGTTTGTTGCGTGCAAAATACAATTTGTCTATGTTTAAGGATGGCACTATTAGATTTGATATCACAAATGCACCACTAACACATTTCAAACCTATGGAGATTGGTATATCTCTTGATCGCCTACAGCAGTTAGGGTACAAAAATGATCATTTTGGTAATTCAATATCTAATTCAGATCAGTTATGTCCCTTAATGCTACAAGATATTATTATTCCAGAAAGTTGTGGCGAATATTTTGTTAGAATTGCTTCATTCATAGACGATTTATTAAAGAAAATATATGGTTTACCTGCTTACTATAATATAGAAAAGAAAGATGATTTAATAGGGAAATTAGTTGTCGGTTTATCTCCTCATACTTCTGTAGGTGTTATAGCTCGAGTTATAGGATTCACCAAGGCAAGTGTTTGTCTTGCACATCCTTTTTGGCACGCAGCCAAACGACGTGACTGTGATGGAGATGAAGATGCAGTCATATTATTAATGGATGTTTTACTGAACTTCTCAAAGAGTTTTCTTCCAACCAGAATCGGGGGATTGATGGATGCACCACTTTTATTATCTCTTTTAGTTAATCCTAATGAAGTTGCAAGACAAGCTTTCAATATTGAAATTGTTGACAGACTCCCTTTGGAATTTTTTTCTGAAGCCAAGAAAAAATCTGATTCAAAAAGCATGACTCAAATAGTTCCTACTATAGGAAGTCGGCTTGATACTCCAGAAATATATGCAAATATAGGATTTACACATTTTACATCTAACATAAACCAAGGAAATCTTGAAAGTTCATACAAGAGTCTTCCATCAATGTTAGAAAAAGTCAAGGAGCAATTGAAATTAGCTGACAAAATTAATGCTGTAAGTTCAAAAGAAGTTGCATTGAAAGTTCTATCAACACACCTAATGCGTGATATAATTGGTAATCTGAAAGCTTTTTCATCTCAAAGATTTCGATGTTCAAGGTGTAACATGAAATTCCGTAGAATACCTCTCAAGGGGATATGCACAAGATGCGGATCAAAATTATATATGACTGTACATCGTGGTGCAATTGAGAAGTATCTCAGTCTTGCGCAGAATTTAGTTAAGAAGTATGAAATCGGACCCTACTATGAACAATGGTTGAAGCTGATATCTGATGAAATAAATTCCCTATTTCACGAGAAAGAGGTTGAAAGACAACCCGAGCTTATGGATTTCATATAGTGAAGATTTCTGATGATATTCAAAGGATTTCATCCAAAAGCATTTTTGAAAAGTAAAAGGAATGTGAGTACTGGACTCCGTACACGCACATTAATTATCGAAGTCATAAGCAAAAAACCATCCCAAATCAAAAAAATTGCAAATGAAACACAACTATCTTACAGTTCAATCGCCTATCATGTAAATACATTGAGAAAAGAGAATATCATAATTTCAAATACGAGAAAGAAACCCTCAGTTTGGAAATTAACACGATTTGGTCAACAAAAATTAGAATAAAATGAATAAAAAATGGAAACGAATTATACAACTTAAAGAGTTGCTGGTTGATAGTTAACTGTTTAATACCATGCATACAATATTGTATTCATGGAAAAGGAAAGTATAGAACGGTTTGATTCTAGATAAAATAAACAAATTCAGATAAATTTTAGTTTAAACGCTAAATATTGATGTATACAATTTTATACAATAAATGATCAATAAACAAGATATCTTTTCGAGTCTGTTCTAGATTTATATATATATGTTAATTAAGTAAAATATTATAATTTGATATTAACAGGTTTATATGGAACTTGACATGGAGGGCCTTCAGTCATATACAATCTCCTCTGTTTGAGATTCATAACAAATGATGTTATTGTTTCAAATTGATCATCTGGATGTAATCTTGGATCAGGGTGTCTACATATTGAATTAGGATAATCAAAATGGTCACTAGCGACGTTTCTTATTGCACTAATATTCAATTTCTTTTTCTTCATAAGTAGACGTCTTATTCTATTCCACCTAATTGGAGAATCCGAAAAAATTGTTTTCCCAAGATCTTTTACATTTGCATCAACTGAAATAAAGTTGTTAGAATGTGTTAGTATCCCATTCTCTGGGTGTAATATTCCAATGTCGTTTGGGGTAACTTCAAGGTCTATAGCTTCTCCTTCTGCATGTGCAATCATATAGTTAATTGATGCTGCTCTTTTTGCTTTAGACACAGAATATATCGCATCTCTTATTGTCTCTGAATTTAATATTTTTCTTGATACTACCGAAACCAAAGGGACACCAGGAGAGACTCTATCCATATTAGATAATAGTGCATTAATACATACACCCAACCCATGTGAATTAAGTCCTTTATGGCCTACAGTTCCAGCTTCAACATGTGTAACAATATTAGGTTTCTTTTCATTCTGTTTTATTTTTAGAAGTACACAAGTTTCTTTGAATTTGCTTCTGAAATCCCAATTCTGACCTAATATCATTACATTTGTCGATTTTGCATCAGGTGTAACTGCGAAAGAAGTGCATTCAGAATAGGATTTCCCAGATAAGGGAGTTATAGCAAATTCATATCTTGCATTAAGCGCAACTATTTCTTCTACTGATCTTCCTGCTCCAGCTGCTATACCCTCAATTTCTTCCATTATGTCTTCGTCATAATCTCTGATAATTGGTATCCAATTTGAGGCATCTTCTTTTACTTTTTCCCAATCGATTTTAGCAAATCTTTTGAATTGAATTTGGTAAGTCTCAATATTTCTTAAAATTAAGTCCTTAGCTTGAGTTCCATATTGAAATCCTATGTCTGATGCAGAACCTTCAACAGAAATAATTCTTGTAGATAATTTCATGGAGAACTGTCTTTCCTGTGTACTATACACTTAAAGTTATGAAAATAGTACATCATACGTTAATCTATTGGTTTCGATTAAAGAAGGATCTAAATTTAAAAGCATGATTAATATCAGCTGTAATATTGTAAGGTGAAGATATTTGAGTGGCCGTATGAGTGGACGCCAAAAAAAGAGAAAAAGAGAGGCACCTATGCCAGCTGCCAGTGCTGGTCTTTTACGTTTCTTTGAAGAAGAGACCTCTGGTATAAAATTAAGACCAGAAATCGTCATCATTTTAGCAATAGTGTTAATAGCAGTAAGTTTGATAGCTCATTCTACATTCAAGTAAATATTCATTCTAATTGAAATGTAGTAATGTCTTCTGTGCTAATGGTGGCAAAGGCCCACTTTTTATTCCTAATCTCTTCCTAATATGATTTGAAAATACATCAGTAAAACCTGTGAAATTATAAACAGTCTTAGCTTTACTATCTTTTACGAATTTAAAAAGTTGATTAAAATCTGCATGACTGCTCAGAGGAAAAGCTGCGGTTTTCCTTGAGTTCATTTTCATTGCCCACCCAGTAACGATAGCTCTCACCGATTTTTCAGAGTATATTTCTTTAGATCTAGAAATTATATAGACTGAAGATTTCCTATCTATTTCTGAGCTTATTTCATCATATTCAAGTTCTATATTACTTTCCGAGTAAACCTTGTTAACCTTTGAGATTCTATCGCTTGTTAGAACATTCAAGTTAGTGTAAACATTAAATACTTTTACAAGCTCCTGTGCTTTTCCAGCAGTATATGATCTAAATATTGGTGTTAACCCTTTTTTTATTTCATTTAGAGTCCATTGAACAATATTTGCATAGATACTTTCTCTATCTGGAAAGATATACGATGGTTCACCGTATGTTGCTTCCATAACAAGAATATCACATTCTACATTTTCTGCTCTTCTTGTTGTGAGAGTATCAAGATAATTAATGTCGCCTGTGTATAGAATCGAAGTATCTGGTAATGTTATCAGGAATTGTGTTGAGCCTAACATATGTCCTGCATTAAAAGCTGTGACTTTGATATTTCCAATCTCTATAGTCTGATTCAATTTTATATCATTAAAGTTAACTACTGGTTTCCCATAGATACTCTCAAATATCTTTCTTGTCTCACGTGTAGAATATTTTTGTACTTTACTTTTCAGTCCAGTAAAATGGTCGGCATGAGCATGGGAGATGAAAATATCGGAATTTTTTGCCGGAATGTTTGTTGAATCTGGATCAAAGATTAGTTGATGTTCAGGTGTTCTTACTATGAAACCCTTAGACCAACCAAGCTCGACCATGTTGATACAACGCCTTGGAATTAATTCTATCTATTTTAACCTTTGAATAGTCCCTCAGTTTCATAGTTTTTTATTAATGTATTCATAGCAGGAAACTTAATTTTGTTAGATTTATGCATACTAAAAGTATGGGGAGCCAAGTACTGGAGCCCTTATCATGATTATTCAAGGGAACATGATAAGGATAGGGAAGAAGCCTATGTTGAGTTACGTTGTCGCATGTGTTACTTTATTTAATTCTGGAAAGAGTGAGATCATGGTTAGAGCACGTGGAAGATCTATTCCGAAAGCTGTTGATACAGTAGAAATGTTAAAACATTCTTTTTTTAAGGGACTTTTCGTAAAATCTGTCGAAATTGGATCTGAAGACATCAGACGTTACAACGGACGGGGAACTAGTGTATCAATTATTGAGATAATTATTGCCAAAGAAACAAATATGGAAAAAGAAACCTGAGTAATTATTTTCTTGGTAAACATTAAAAGTTAATCACAGTTTTAAGGCTCTAATTACTATTTATTTACGGTACTTTTCAATGAAGGAATATCTAGCTAGAGATATAATGATTAAGGATCTCTATACGATAAAAGCGAGTAGCAAAGTTGGACTTGCAAGATTGAAAATGATGAGACATGGGGTTGGTGGACTACCAGTTGTTAATGACAAAAAGACTTTGTTAGGTATGATTACATTAAGAGATATTGATCTTGCTGGTTTAGATGTGTCTAATCTGATTGTTGAAGATCTAATGACTACAAATTTGGTAAAAGGAAATGAGAACACTACCTTAAAGCAGATTGTTGAGCTTATGGTGAAAACTGGAGTTCAGAGAATTCCAATTGTTGATAAAAAAGAAAAATTGATAGGTCTTGTAACTCAGACTTGCGTTATCAAACATGCATTAGCCTTTAGTCTATTATAGATCAAACCAAGAGTTTTTGAATACACAACATAATTGATACAAATTTACTATTGTAATTCTTCAAATAATTATGTGATAAATTAAGATCAAGGTACTTCTATAGAGAAAAGATAGGCAATACCTTGGTTCACAAATATTAGACCAACAACTATCAAAGCTATTCCACTTATTCTCCTTATTCTATCTACATTAGAATGCAGAATAGCAAAATGAGTCAATGTACCTGCAAGGATTCCAAGTATTGGGACATAAGCAGTTGACCCTAACCAGAATGAACCCATAAAAACAAGTGAATCAAAAATATTGGAGAGGGTGGCACTATATGTTAAGGCAGCTATAAGGGGAATACATGGTCTTAGACCCATCATCATACCCAAAAGAAATGTTGATTTAACTTTGCTAAAACCACAGCAAATTATTGATGCAAATCTTAGTTTTCTCCCGAAGGAAATAAGAAAACCATACAGTATCAAAATAATTCCTAATGGAATTATAACTAAAGCAGATACAGAAGAATTCAGAAAATATCCGCCCACGTAGCCAACAATCAGACCAAGAAACAAATATGCTAACAATCTACCAAGACTGAAATATATTGAGGCTATCAAACCCCTCTTCGCATTAGGATGTTCTGCAGCAATGTGAGGTGCAAGGATAGGAGCACATTGAGCGACACATGATACTCCTAACGTTAGACCAAGTGTAACTCCAGCAGCTACTAGAATGATCAGACCTCAACACTCTCATAATTATTTCGTAGATTCCCATGGCGCAATTCAAATCTAATAAACATTACATAAATTTCGAAATATTAGTCAATAAAATTCACAGAACTAAAAAGCTCTAAATAGAGTATAAAAAGTCATTAAGCTCGTGATTAATATGAGAGAAGAGAAGAAATGGTTCAGTGATCACCTTATCCAACGAACAGTGAAAGCACTTGAAAACAATGGATTCAAAACTGTTCTTGCTTCGGATAAAAATGAGGCACTAAAAGAAGCACTACAACTTATTCCTGAAAAAGCTGAAGTTGGTATCGGGGGTTCTGTAACAGTCCGTGAAGTAGATCTTGTCTCTGAGTTAACAAAAAGAGGAAATAATGTACTTGAAAATTGGAGCAGGAAAGTTACTCCAGAAGAGGATATGGCAATAAGAAAGGGTCATCTGACATGTGATGTCTTCATTACAAGTAGCAACGCCATTACAGAAGACGGTAAGCTTGTGAACATTGATGGTATGGGAAATAGAGTGGCATCAATGATATTTGGTCCTAAGAAAGTTATTGTAATAGCAGGAATTAACAAAATAGTCAGAGACATTCATGCTGGTATTGATAGGATAAGACACACCGCAACTCCTATGAATGTAAAAAGAATGGGTGGTACTACACCATGTGTAACTGATGTTTGTGATTTGGAAAAATGTCAACCACCAAATCGACACTGCCACGTGATTACTATTATCGAAAAAATACCAATAAAGACAGACACAACCATCATCCTAGTTAAGGAGGAATTAGGTTTCTAAGTGGAATTTTCCCCCTTTTTTCTCATTTTTCTGATATAGTTCTCATCAAGTATGCCTGCCTCAAATAAGTTAACTAGTGAATTACCACTAGATTTGCCACCTAACTTCCCTAAGAAATTTTTAGTTTGACGCCATTTCAGTTTAGTTAATCCACTCTTAGAATTATAGATGACACCTAAAACATTAGAGACTCTTGTAAATTCAATTTGTCTAATTTTTCTTAAGGTCTCCTTGTCCTCAGCTTCAACATACATCGTTCCACTTTCCATGGGACGTTCTGGAAAGACATTATCATCCTCAAGGAACTCACTTGGGATAAACGAGTTACATGTACTCAAAATCATAAATCTTCTGAATGATTCAAGAGAACAAACTACGTCGATCTTCATCTAAGCTTCTTCTCTCCCATGGACAAAGGAATTTTCCTCTTCTTAACTAAAGTTTTCCAACTGAAAAATCTTAGCTACTTCATACCAGAAAAGATTGACTGAAGATAAACCATATCGAACTATAATAAATGTAGTATTTTATACGTAGCTGTCTAAACTCTTAATCTACAACAAACTCACAACCCTAGAACCCTTCTCTGAGGTCTGATGCTCTTGCAGAATGATGTAAAGAACAAATCAATTACAGATTCCAATATTAGGAAAAATAATGAGGGAAAGGGAACTAAAGCTTCCATTATGAAGATCCGAAAACGTGATGGCAGAATTGTAGAATTCCAACAGGGTAAGATAACGGAGGCAATATACAAGGCCGCAGAGGCTGTTGGAGGAAAAGATAGAATACTTGCACAAGAACTTTCTAATAAAGTGGCTCTGATTATCGAGAGCAAACTCGATAAGGAGAATATCCCTACTGTCGAGCAAGTTCAAGATATTGTTGAAAAAGTTCTCATTGATAGTGGTCATGCAAAGACGGCGAAATCTTACATTCTATACAGACAAAAGAGGAAAAATGTTCGAGAAGCAAGATCAATGCTTCTTGACGCCGAACTAGATAGCAAACTTTCTCCCAATTCATTGAATGTTCTCGAAAGACGATATCTGCGAAGGGGTGATAAGGGCCAGCTAATAGAGACACCTACAACTCTATTCCAACGTGTTGCCGAAGCCGTCGCATCAGCAGATGTTTTCTACAATCCTCAAGCGGATGTAAAGAAGACACGAGAAGAATTCTATAAGATCATGACTAATCTAGAGTTTCTACCAAATTCACCTACACTCATGAATGCTGGTACTGAATTAGGGCAACTTTCTGCGTGTTTCGTTTTGCCAGTAGGGGATTCTATGGAGGATATTTTCGAGGCTGTTAAGCAGACTGCATTAATTCATAAATCTGGTGGAGGTACAGGTTTTTCCTTTTCAAGACTTAGACCGAAAAACGATTTTGTACGAACCACTGGTGGAGTGGCTTCAGGGCCAATATCTTTTATGCGTGTATTTGATGCTGCGACCGAGGTTATCAAACAAGGAGGAAAACGTCGTGGCGCTAACATGGCGATTTTACGTATAGATCATCCAGACATTATAGACTTCATAACTTCAAAAGATCAAGATAGGTGTCTAACTAACTTCAACATATCAGTAGGATTAACAGAAGAATTCATGGACGCCGTTATTAAAAACAAAGATTATGATCTCATAAATCCACGTACAAAAGAAAGCATGAGTAAACTATCTGCAAGGAGCACATTCAAACTTATAGTTAGACAGGCTTGGAAGAATGGAGAACCAGGAATAGTATTTTTGGATAGGCTTAACCGAGATAATCCAACACCCCAAGTAGGAGAAATTGAAAGCACTAATCCTTGTGGTGAACAACCTCTATTACCATATGAATCCTGCAATCTTGGTTCAATCAATCTGTCAAGAATGGTAAAAGATGGAAAAATAGATTATGAAAGACTATCAAAGGTTGTTAGAACAGCCGTACATTTTCTGGATAATGTGATAGATGTTAATAAATATCCACTAAAAGAAATCGAAAAAATGACAAAAGGTAACAGGAAAATTGGTCTTGGTGTTATGGGCTTTGCGGACATGTTGATTCAACTTGGAATTCCATTCAATTATGATAGAGCAATAACAATAGCAGAAGAAATCATGGTATTCATATACAAAGAAGCCAATAAATCCTCACAAGAACTAGCGAAAGAGAGAGGGCCCTTTCCAAATTTCAAAGGCAGTAAATATGATATTCCAGAGGAACCAGCTATACGTAATGCAACTACAACAACAATAGCACCAACAGGAACACTTAGCATAATAGCTGGTTGCTCCAGTGGCATAGAACCAATATTTGCTATATGTTACGTTCGAAATGTCATGGATAATACAGAATTAGTTGAGGTTAATCCACTATTTGAAAAGTTTGCATATGAAAAAGGATTCTATAGCGAGGAATTGATGAGAAGGATAGGTGAAGCAGGGTCAATTCAAGATTTTCCAGAAATTCCAGAAGGAGTAAAAGCTCTATTTGTTACTGCACATGATATAGAACCAGAATGGCACATTAGAATTCAAGCAGCGTTTCAGAAATATACAGACAACGCGGTATCAAAGACAGTCAACTTCCCATCTCGAGCAACACCTGAAGATGTAGAAACCGTGTACATGCTTGCTCATCAGCTTGAATGCAAAGGAGTTACAATCTATAGAGATTCAAGCAGAAGAGATCAAGTACTCCAAATTAAACATAAACGAGAAGATTTAGTTTTAGCAATTCCATCACTTGAACCCTCAAATAATTTTGATGAACAAATTCAAAAATAGAATGAAATATCATTTCTTTTATATAATTTGCATCAGTTTTCTATTAATAGTTTATATTAGAATGTAAATTAATTTAGAAATATAACGGCGTTATTTTTATATAGGAGACAGACAATCTTGACATAGAAAAGGTGGCGGTAAATTTCCGTAAACTATTATTTTTAAGTGTTCTGATCCTAATTCTCATTATACCGACTACAAATGTATCAGCATGTTATTTTGAAAATTCTAATTTCAATAATCAAGGAGTAAGAAGGCTTGCAATAATTCTTCCATCTATTATTCCTGAGAGAATAGAAGTGACTTTGAAAATTATTTCTGTTGTTGATTACAAAGATAAAATGCAGTTAGATCTTGAAAGGAATGATATGGTAAATGTGTCAGTTCTTTGGTCTTCAGATGCATATCTAAATGGCAGTAAAAAATATGTTTTAGTACAACTTGAAGAAGGAAGTGCTAAAGTACCATTACTAGGCAATATGGGAGAATCAATTGTTTTAAAGGCTGAGTGGGTTTCTGGAGAATCATATCTGGAGCCATGGATGACTACAGCATGGGTAGGAGTTGACCCTCCGAGATAGGAAAAACCGTATTTACAAAATCTACCTATGAAACGGAAATCCACCAGTTGCCATAAGCACAGTGTACGGTTCAAGCCCAGATTTTTTATCCTTACACGATGCAGTTATTTTCACAAACTCAGATTGTTGTGAGCTTATTCCTATTTGCGCCTTACCATTAACAAGCTTCACAGAATTAGTGTCTATTTTTACTTTTGAGTTTTCTAATTCATAAATTGGTTCCATAACTATTTCAATTTCATCATTTCTTGTTTTATCTATCCTACCTTCGGAATCAACGGCAACAATAATTATTTTTGATTTCTCATGATGAGTTATATAGGATGGTACTTTCACCATAAGTTTCTTCGCAGTAATCTTATCTTCTTTATTTTTATTCAACTCAAGATAACCTGCCTACTTTTTACTTATTGGATATTTTCCATATTTTTGTGCAGCATTCATCATTGCTTGCATACTAGAGTCTGGACCGTATACAGCAGCTCCAACTGAAAGTGTATATGCTCCCCCCAGGGCAGCTATTTCTATTTGACGTTTACATATCTCTTCAATTTGCTGAGGTTTGGCGGTACGAAATATTCCTATCGGTTCAACATTACCCATGAGACACACTTTTTGGCCTATCCTATTTTTTGTCTCTGTAAGATCATTTTCAAAACTGAAATTGAACACTTGAAAACCTGTTTCGACGAGTGGTTCCAGTATATGCATCGAACCTTTACAATTATGATAGAATTTGATTTTTTCCTTGAATGAGTCAAAGATTTTTTTCATATAAGGAAGTGCAAATTCATCAAAAAATTTAGGTGATATTAATCCTGGTATATCATCACACATAAATATAATTTCGGTTCCACCAGCAATTTCATCCATAGCTTTCATGAAATTTATTTCTGTTTGGGTTGTAATATCCATTAATTTGTGCACATATTCTGGATTTCTATACATGTCCGATAGGAATGGACCAACTCCTCTAATTGCTGTTGCTAGATCCATCGGGCCTCTAATTGCAGATGGATCAACTTGATATTGTGAAGGAGTATTTTCTATAAGATACTTGTAAGCCTCTAGAACATTAGGAAGTAACCCATCTGCATGAGGATCTGGAACTTTGAGACTATCTATCTGCTCAACTTCATTAATTATTGTGTGATTCATAGGTGGTTCGTTTTCATAATAAATAATTTCAGCACCGAAACCTGAAGGTTCAGCCACTATTCCAAAGTCAGGATTGATACCAGGTACAAATGCACAATCTGGAAATCTTTCATGCAATTTTATCTGAGCACTAAGTTTTTTCTTGTAGTCAAAGATATATTCCTTGACATTCAATCCAATTCTTGTTGCATCATACGAACTGCGAAGAAATGTGACAGGTACTTGGTCAGGTTCTTTTAGTTGAGCAGCAGTCATAAGTCTATCGCGAGGTGTCATCTGAAACGCCTAGTCATAGTCTACCTATTTTACAGTCATCAGTCTCTTTGCTTCCTCTACTGCTTCGTAAGCATCTTTTCCATAAGAATCTGCTTTAATGTTATCAGCATAATCCTTTGTAACAGGTCTTCCTCCAATCATGACCTTCACTTTTTCTCTAAGACCCTCTTTCTTCAATATCTCTATTACATTATCTAATTCCGGCATTGTGTGAGTCAAAAGTGAAGACATGCATAGTATGTTCGGTGTTTTTGTTTCTACTTCTGAAATAAATTTTTCTGGAGGAACATCGACTCCTAGATCAGTAACATCAAATCCTGCTACACTCAACATCGAGACAACAATGTTTTTTCCAACATCATGCAAATCTCCTTTTACTGTTCCAAAAATTATTTTGCCACTTGAAGTAATGCCTTCAGCTTGCATTTTTGGTTTCAGAAAGGTGATTGCTTCTTTCATCATCTCTCCTGACATTACAAGCTCAGGAAGGAAATATTCGCATGCCTCATATTTTTTTCCTACTTCATCAGCACCTTGACGAATTGCTTTCTCAATAATTATTTTAGGTGAGATTCCAGATTCAATTGCTTGTTTAAGTAATTGATTAACTTGTGTTGAATCAATATTTACAAAGGCGTCTTTCAGATCTAATATTAGCTTCTCTGTATTCCGCAAGTAAGGATCACTTCTTTTTTAAGACTTTTCGAAGTCTTACTCTAGTAGCAATTAAAAGGATTTCTCAGACGGCAAACCTATCATTTCATTTCTGATCAACTTATCTTGGTAGTACTACAAAATTTATTTACAATAACACGCGCTAATCGTAATCATTAACGATTACTACTAATGTGCAGGAAATCATAATCACTACCTTTTCCTTCGAAGCGCACACACTAGGAATATAAAAACGATTCGTATTACGGTAACCGTTATATTCCTTTAACGATGTTTTGAGACTTGCCATTAAGGCAAAAATGGGAGAATTTGAAAATAAAGAGCGAGGAAAACGTAAAATTGACTGAAGAAAAGAAAGAAGAAAAGAAAGAAGCAAAGTCTGGAGTATCAAGAAGAGGATTTATTCAAGGCGCAGTCGCAGGAGTCGTAGTCGGAGCAGCAGCAACGTACGGCGCAACACAGATGATGCAACCACCAACACTTGGACCAGCAACACCAACTATGGTCGAACCTGAGGTATCAGCAGCTAAGAAAGCAGTAACAATCACAGTAAACGGTGACCCAATTACCATGGAAGTACAATCAAATTGGACATTATTGTACGTACTAAGGGACATGTTGAAGCTTAAGGGCACAAAGGTCACTTGCGATTATGGTGAGTGTGGGGCATGTACAGTAATAATCAATGGAAAGAGCGCTCTAGCTTGCATGGCTCTAGCTATAGAGCAAGATGGAAACGATATCACGACAATTGAAGGTCTTTCGAAGGATGGAGCAATTCATCCAATACAACAAGCATTCATAGACAGACATGCTTACTCATGTGGATACTGTATACCAGGAATTATAATGTCAGCTAAAGCATTGCTCGACAAGAATTCAAACCCTTCCGATGATGAGATCAAAGAGGGAATCTCAGGAAACCTGTGTAGATGTACCGGATATGTGGGGCCTGTCAGAGCAATAAAAACTGCGGCTGGGATGATGTAAGGAGGTGTAATAGTAAATGGTAGAATCAATAACTGAATATAAATGGCCAGGAAAGCCTGACCATCTGGAACATTGTGGTATAAGAACTTCTTGGAATAATGACGCACTCGGTATTGTAACAGGACAGCTAGAATATGTTCATGATATAGAAATGTCGGGTATGCTCTATGGTAGAATGAAGACAGCTACTGTAGCTCATGCTAGAATCAGGAGCATAGATACAAGTGCAGCTAAAGCAATGCCTGGTGTTCGTGCAGTAATTACTTCTGATGATGTTCCTGATGTTAGAATGTTCGGCGACGAACCAATTATGGCAAGAGGAAAAGTAATGTACTATATGGAACCAGTAGCGCTCGTCGCAGCAGATACACCTGAGATCGCTGAAGCAGCACTAGAAAAGATAAAGGTGGATTACGAAGAGCTACCAGTAGCACTAGACGTAGAGAAGCAATCTAGTGAGGATCCAATCCCAATTCATGAACCTAAACTTCTAGCCTCAAGATTCTATGATGAAAGACCCCAGTTGATCAACGCAACGAAGGGTAGACACGGTGATGTTGAAGCAGGATTTGCAGAAGCTGACGCAGTCGTAGAGCAACGATTTGAATGTAGAAGAGTAACTCACATGACGGCAGGTCCAAACTGCTCTGTAACTTACATCGATAACGATGGTAGAATAGTTGCTATTGTAGAATCTCAATCCATATGGCAGACTCATGAACCAGTATTTTCTGGAGTAATGAATGTTCCTATGAGTAAAGTCAGATGCAAAATGCCCCGTAGGGTCGCTGGAGCTTATGGAAACAGGAGCTATGTACATGCAGCATCTCGTGGTGGCTGGCTTACAATGAAAACTGGAAGACCTGTCAAGCTAATGTTCACTAGAGACGAGACAACTCAAATTACAAGCAGACCAAGATGGATCTTCTACTCAAAATTTGGATGTAAGAATGATGGAACCTTAACTTCAGGCAAATTCACAGTATATGAAGCAAATGGTGGCTACGGAAGATTTGGCGCTGGTATAGTAAGAAACGCGATATTCCAGTTTACCCAATGGAGGCTACCTAACTTCGATTACGATAGCTTTGCAGCCTATACAAATGAAACTCCAATGCAGAACATGCATACATTTGCGCATCAAGAGGTCTGTTTCGCGGTAGGTCAATGTATGGACATGCTTGCTGAAAAGATAGGAATGGACAAATTAGAGTTCAAGAAGATGAACCTCAACGTAAACGGAGAGACAACCATCCTAGATGAGATAGTAAACGGTAACGGATCCGTCCAAGCTATAGAGAGAGCAGCAGAATTAGTTGGATGGGGAACACCAAAAGCATCCGCAAGTGGACCATGGAAGAGAGGAAGAGCAGTCGACATTGGAAATGTATACATTAATCCACTCGTTACGAAACCACTCGCCCACGTAAGGTTGAATGCCGACCCAGGTGCAGAGATATTCGCTAGTGTACATGATCTTGGAACTCAAATAAACACGACAATGTCACTAATAGCTGCTGATGCATTAAAGATACCACCAGAAAATTGTATTGTCACAGATATAGACACAGATCATACACCATTCACTGGCTCAGCCTATGCAAACCAGCAAGCGTATGTAGCTGGAGGTTCATGCAAGAAAGCATGTGAAGATGCACTAAACACGATGTTAGAGGTTGCCGCACCAATACTAGGTGCAAATCCAGGAGATCTAGAAACAAGAGATGGAATTATTTTCGTTAAGGGTAAACCTGAAGAAGGAATTCCATGGGCACAAGTAATGAAAGGAACTCAACCATTCATTATGGGTACTGGTGAGGTACACTTACCCATAGACAATGAGAACATTGAAAACATGAAACTTGATAATCCACAATGGTATAGAATGAACATGCTATACATGCACACAGGAACTGGAATTGAACTCAGCGTCAACACAGAAACAGGAGAAGTAGTTATCGAAAAAGTGGCAAATGTATCTGACTGCAGACCACTTAACGTATGGGCTTGCGACCAGCAATATGAAATGACAAATAACTATATGGGAACAGGACTATATACAGAAATGATACAAGACCAATCAAATGGAATATACCTTAGCACTACACACCAAGAATACAAATGGCCAGGAGCACTAGATGTACCATGCCAACCAGGCGGCACGGAAGTTGACCACGTTGGAAACCCAGGAAAAGTAGAATGTCAAGGGCTCGAAGAGCCATGGCCAGATGTCTGGGGTCCATGGGGTGGCGGCAAAGGATTATCAGAGTCAACGATAGTCAACTGCCCATCTGTAATAGCCAATGCAATATTCGATGCTATTGGAATCAGATTCTACAAGGCGCCAATTGAACGTCGCGATATACTAAAGGCGTTAGGAAAAGCATAGGAGATGAGAAGAGAATGTCATTAAGATTCATGCCAAAATTCGAACACTACAACGCAACAACAATACAAGAAGCATGTGAAATACTTAACAAAAACAGCGGGAATGCAAAAGTCATAGCGGGCGGAACAGCACTTCTTGATATACTCAAGAAGAGGTACCTAACTGCACCCAAAGCTATAGTCAATTTGAAGACTATACCAGACCTCACTGGAATCAGCTCAGAAGGTGGAGGCGTTAAGATAGGACCTATGACAACACTCACAGAAATAGCAGAATCCAGTACAGTACCAATGTTAGCTGAGACTGCAAAACAAGTCTCAACACCCCAACTCCGCAACATGGGCACAATAGGAGGCAATATCTGCCAGCAAGTAAGATGCTGGTACTACAACAAAGCAGAGTTCTACTGCTACAGAAAAGGAGGTCCCGTGTGCTACCAACCAGGTGGAGACAACAGATATGGAGCAATATTAGAACAAAAAGTGTGCAATGCTGTAGTCCCGAGTGATATGGCAGTATCTCTAACAGCATTGAACGCAACTTTGACAGTCCAAGGAATGGGTGGAACCAACGAAGTGGCAATGAAGGACTTCTATGTAACTTTGGGTAATGTACTAAAACCAGATGAGATTATAACCTCCATAAACATACCTGAAACACCATCTAGAGGTAGCTTCAAGAAGGCGAAAGTTAGAAGAAGCTGGGACTTTGCAATTGCAAGTGCAGCAGTAGCAACAACCTCTCAGGGAACAACCGCAGCATTAGGTGGAGTCGCTCCTGTTATTGTGAGTGGAACACCAGACGAAGTTTCAGCCGCACTAGATAACGCAACACCACTCAGTATGAACAGATACAAAATACAAATAGCAAAAACTATGTTGAACGAAGCAATGGCGTAGATTTACGCCATTTTATCCTTTTTTTAATGTAAATAATCCATATTTTTATTACATATTGTAGTAATTTTGTATTTCTAAAAGGAAATGCACTTGAACCCTATAACTTCTAAAAAATTTGCTCTTGTAGCAAGCGTCGCTGTAGCAATTTTCAGTTTCATTATTTACTATCGTCCTTACCTTTGGTTAGGATTTTTAGTAGCGATTGGTTCAGGTATCATAACTTTCATTATTATGCAAAGTGAAAAGATCCAGCGTTACAGAAGATCAATTGTCATATATTATGCATTAGTAACATGGATTGGAACACTTGTAATTTTTTCATTTATAGGATTAATATCATTATTAAAATGGGTAAATGGTCACTTACGTGTCTATTACTATGGGGGTATGCCAACAGTAGGTACAGCTTTAGTTCCCTGCAATTTCAATCTTCCAAGTGTTTCAGTTGGAATTTCTTTATGGGGAACTGAAACAGGAATTGAAGCAATTGGAGGATTACCCGTTGTTTGGCCTACTTCTGTTTTCTATTTTTTTCTACTTGTATTATTTCCTTTTCTTTTAACAGCTTTTATATTAGGCAGAGGGTTCTGTGGGTGGATATGTTATTTCGGCGGAACCGTGGATATCTTCCGGAGTTCTAAGAATCCAAGATGGATTTTATCTAGATTCAGGAAGAAGTATCAGGAGCCAGGAAAAAGTAACCTTGTGGTAGATGGATTAAGAGAGGATGTCAAAGACATAAAATATGGTGTCGCTATAGGACTTTTACTTCTTGCAATAGGGCTTGTAATTCCTGTCATATGTATAGTGTGTTGGACATGGTTCATACAGTATTTTTGGTTGGGAATAGGAGCACTTATTGTATTCATTCTATTCGTAATAGTTCTACCTTTTATGACAGGAAAAAGAACTTGGTGCACTATTCTTTGTCCAGTAGGTGCACTAATAAATTTCATAGAACGAATAACACCATTTAACGTAAGAATTAATCCAAAGAAATGTACAAAGGATTACTCATGTACAACAGTATGTCCAATGTATTCTATGACAAGACAGTCAATCAACGAGATGTATGCACCAAATGTAGACTGCATAAAATGTGGCGCCTGTATCGAGCAATGCCCAGAAAAAGCAATCGATCTATACTTATTAGGAACGTCAAGAAAGGTTAGATCCTGGTTTATCCCATTAGCGATATCCACTGGAATGTTCTGGTATATTTGGTTCGTAATAATAATAATCGAATTATTACCAAAACTCATTCAATGAGAGTAAATCATGAAGTGAAAATCTTACAGGTGACTTGGAATGAATTGCAAATCCTTGACCGTCAGAAAAATTCAAAGGATCTTTTCATTTGTCATACTGTTAAGCATCATATTAGCAGTGGCTCCCCATTTGTCAGAGGGAATTGAACGCTCGATACCAGAAGAGCAGGATCCAACTGCTACAAGACTTTTGTTGGTGCATGAAGGTTATCAAGTAGAACTTGAGAGAGAATGGCATTTGATAATTAAGGCCGTTAACGACAATGGTACGATAGATCCAACTAGGGATGATCTTGTTGAAATTAACCTTACATCTATAAATTATCTAAAAACCAGGTCAGAAATCTCAGCAACAAAAGTTAGATTACAAAATGGTACAGCAACTGTACATTTTATTGGGCATGCTCAAGAAGTTGTTCGAGTAAATATTATTTGGAAAGAAGGTGAGTCAGAACTTAAACCTGCCATGGTAATGTTAAATGTTGGTATAGGTGGAGAATAAACTGTCGAGATATTTATTAGATTTTTTAATAAATCTGAAAAGAAGAGAAAAAATGACATCGTCTAACCAAGAGTCTTCTGGAATTAAAGGATCGAATGATCATTTAAGATCAAGGAGAATAAGAGTTTATCAAAGAATTTTCTCTATCATTTTGTTAATTGTTTTGATATCTATTCCTGTATTCTACTCTTGGCCTGCACCATCAAAAGCAAAAATAACAGCTGTGAAATTGAATGTTAGAGTTCATGCACTAAGTGAAACTCAGATTTCAATTATAGTAAGTGCCGTTGACGAATCAGGAAAGTTGGATCCTACTAGAGACGATGAAGTTGAATTACATTTCGAAGGATCGACCACATCTAAACTGGAAAACTCTAAAGTTCGTCTTGAGAATGGTACAGCTAGGGTAGGTTTACATGTATTGCAGAAAGAGAGCTCATTTTTAAAAGCAAAGTGGATAAGAGGTTCAACACCACTCAGAGATGCAACGATACTTGTGTCACCACTTATGTGGGACTATTAATAATCAATATTTTTCTAGGATAAGTTAAATTATTTTCTGCCGTAAGGACATACAGCCATACATAGGCCACAACGACTTGGAAGAGTCAATTTCCAACATGCCATTTTATCTATTGAGGTTGTTTCCTTATTTTCATCATAATCAAGCGCATCTATTGGACATATATCAATACATTTCCTACAATCTCCACAAATACTTCTAGTTGTATCCTTTCTTGGAGCAGATATTTTTAGAGGAGCCTCTGTAATTAATGAGACTAATCTCACACGAGGCCCAAATTCCGGAGTAATAATAAGACTACACTTGCCTTGTATTCCTAACCCTGCAGCTATAGCAGCAAGTTTATGGGGAAAAACTCCTTTAACTTCTGTCCAGTCTGTAACACGCGCTTGAATTGGAAAAGACATAAATCCATTTTTTTCAAGATATTTTGATGTTTCTATTGCTATATTGTCCAATAGATTATAGTTGTAATATTTCAAATAACCCTCAAGTGTTTGTGTATATATTTCATGTCTAGATGAGAAAAGGTCAGATCTAGATCTAACATTATTGGAAAGACCAAACTCAAGCAAAGCATCGTTTACTTTGAGTCCAATCGTGACAACTGATTTGGCCATGGGTACAAAGAAACTAGGTTTATGTTTAAGTTCTGAATATGATTCCAGATAATCTGCAGATGCTATACCAACTAAATCTGCTCCTTTTTTCTTTGCAAAGGCAATGACTTGACTCGTGAAATCATCATTACTCAATTGAGTTCACTCATTTATACAATAAGTATGTCAACATGATTAAGCAAACAATATTATAAGTAGAACTCTCTGGTCATGTATTAATTAAGTAGACATTAATTAAGAAAAGTACACAATTTTATGTCAATGAATAATGTAAATTGAATATACTTGATTAATATTTTTATTTTGTTTATGTTAATTATTATTTCAAGTTTTTATAGGATATTGACCATATTTTTTAGATGCATTAATTATTGCATCTATACTTCTATCTGGTCCATATACAGCTGCCCCAGTAGATAAGACAAATCCTCCACCAGGGGCTCCAATCTCAATCTTCTTTTTACATATTTCTTCAATTTGTTCGGTAGTTCCTGTACGGAAAATACCAATTGGCTCCACATTCCCCCAAAGACAAACACGATCTCCAATTCGTTCCTTTGTTTCCTTTAGATCATTCTGAAAACTAAAATTGAATAACTGTACACCTAAATCACTGATTTGCTCCAACATATGCATCGTTTTCGAATCATTATGGTATACCCTGACCTTTCCACCAAAAGAATCATAAATTCTTTTCATATATCTGAAGCCGAACTCATTAGCAAATTTTTGAGATATTAAACCTGGAATATCATCTCCAATAAATATAAACTCTAATCCACCTGATACTTCTTCCAAGGCCTTAATGTACTCAATCTCTGTCCTAACACATACCTCTAAAAGTTTGTGAAGTAATTCAGGATTCCTAAACATATCTGAAAAGACCCGACTCATTCCCCTGACTTCAGTAGCTAAACCAAGAGGACCCAAAACAAAAGGTATGTCTACCTTGTATTCTTTTGGCGCTTTTTCAAGCATATATTCATAGGCTTCTAGAACTTTTGGCATAAATCCATCCGTATGAGGATCTGGAACCTCAAGTTCTTCCACATTATCTAATTCATCTATAAATGGAAGACATTTTGGAGGCTGGCTACTAGAAAGTTTAGCTTCAGCTCCCAGCGCTGAAGGTTCAACTATCATTCCAAAATCAGGATAGATACTTGGAAGGAATACACAGTCAGGGAATCTCTCATGTAAGTCTATTTGAGCATTAAGTTTAATCTTAGGATCAAGAACATATTCTCTTACATCAAGGTTCAATCTTGTCGCATCATAGGTGCTACGTAAAAAAGCAACTGGAACAACATCTGGTTCTTCATGGTTTACAGCTAACATTAATCTCTCTCTTGGTGTCATACTAAGTAAGCTCCTTTGACAATTTATTTCTACCACTATTGAAAAATTGTGCACATATTTTATCTGGACAACTATAATTTACACCATCGGGTGGATATGGATGTCTTCTTTGGTCTAATTGTCTATTAAAATTATGAAAGTTAAGGCACTCTATTTCAAATCGCTCTTTTACAGAACTTGTATATTTAAAGTAGAATTTATCATATCCTCTTTGATAAGCTATTTCGATTTTACTCATGATTTCTTGGCGTAGGTCCTCATCCGAGCCACCAATCATTTTAGGAGCGAATCCTCCAATTGGAGCTATATATCCAATAGCAAAGTTTCCAGCTTTCTCAGCTTTAATTAATCTCTCAATAGTTACTTTATTGAGGTCATATGGTCCATTTGGTAATCCAAGTGACTTGTTTTTTGTTACATATTCTCTAGATGACATTTCTTACTCAGCTCCTAAATATTTAGCAACATTTAGAGTTTTTGAAAAACCATAAAAAAGTATTTGTCAGCTTACCTCATAACATTGAAATAACTTTGGTATGCATCTTTATGCGGTGTCATATTTGCCAACAATAGAAGAATATCCACTTCGAGCAAGCCGTCAGGAAATAATAGATAAACTAAATGGAATTATGGATACATTAACCAATCAAATAAAAATTATTAAAGAAAATCGTGAACAATGGACAAAACATGTTTTAAATATGCAGAAAGGTATGAAAATAAAATTAGATCTTATACGTAACTTAGAGGAAGACATTAATTTTCAAAGAAATCTTGTTAAAAAAATATCAGAAGCAGATTTCTCTAGTATTCCAATTAATGTACCAGCAGTATTTGAACTTCACAAATTTGCTAATTCTACTTTGGAATCAATTGAAAAGATGAAAAGTAAAAGCGATCCAGAGGTACTATCTGAGATTCAATCAAAATTCTACATATTCAAGAACACTCTCTTAGATTTTGTAACAGATCTTGAAATGATACTCCCACGCAAAGGTAAAAAAGCACTCGAGGATTTAGAGGCAATTATTGAAGAAAGAAATAACTTAACGAAAGCAATGGCATATACAATTAGAGAAGAAGATTAATCATCAAATCACGTAGGATAATAAGATGCGTGATTCTATAGAAGTTTTTAAAGTCGTAGGGTCGACTATTATTATTTTAATGATTGTTGGTGTTTCCATACATTATTATCAAGCTGAAGAAGAGAGTTTACAGCAAGAAGAATTACAAAACAAAAGCGAGAAGGAACTTGGAAAACTTGGCAGATTGATAATAATTATGCCTAATGAGGTACATGTCAATCAAGAGGTTCCTATAAACATTGAAATTGTTGATTCTAATGGATCATTAATAGAAACAAGGGAAGATCTTGTTGAGATATCGCTTCTAACCCAAGGTAAAAGCATGGTTGGAATAAAGCGTTCTAATAGAATGGCTTGGTCTAGAAAGATTAATCTTCAACTGAGTAATGGTACTATAGAGTTTTGGTTTAAGGCGATAGACATTGAGACAGTTACCATTATAGCAAGGCAGATAAGTGGAGAAGCTCCACTTGAAGAGACGAGAATAATATTTATAATTTTAAGAGAATAGAAGCATTTCTAAAATATTATTGCTGTTGAATCATTAGTTGATTACTTTACTAGGTTCTTTGCTTTGATTACGGCATCGTTTGCATTCTCTGCATAACCGTCAGCTCCGATTTCACGGACAAAATCTTCATTCACGGCAGCACCACCAACCATAACTTTAACTTTATCTCGTAAACCAATCTCTTTCAATGTATTAATGATATCCCGTTGTTTTATTATTGTTGATGTCATCAAAGCGGACAATCCCAAGATGTCTGGCTTGAGCTCCTTTATTTTATCAATGAATTTTTCATCAGGAACATCTACTCCTAGATCTGTTACCTCAAATCCATGTGCAGAAAACAGTGCTGTCACGATATTTTTTCCTAGGTCGTGAATGTCTCCAGAGACAGTTCCTATAACCATGGTTCCAAGTTTTTTCAATTCTTTCTTTTGCTTTTGAATTTCGGGGTTGATGATTTTCATTCCTACTTTCATAGCCTCTGCGCCCATAAGGAGCTCTGTTAGGAAGATTTCTCCTTTACCGTATTTTTCACCTACAGTTCGGATTCCTTTGGCTAAACCTTTATCAACGATCTCTAGAGGATCCGCACCATCATTAATCGCATTCTTGACTGCTAATTTTATGGCGTCTGTATCGCCTTCAATTACTAATTTTGATAGTTCTTCAAAGTTAACTGACATTATTGTCTCACCTCAGATGTTTCTACTTTTTTCCTGCAAGTTTCTTTTTTGCATTTTCTATAATTTCATCCATCTTTTTGATAATATCTTTATCTAAGGGTTCAGGCTCATGAGTTGTAAGAATTTCGTTTACTTTTTCTTTGGCTTTTTGGCCTATGTCTTTTCCACTGGCCTCTAACCATTTTTCTCGAGTGTTTCTATCCCCGACAGTGAGTTCTGTAGTCTCTTTTGAAATAAACTTGAAAGTGTCACGTGCTTTGTGTGTCAAGAAGTTTCCTCCTATTCCTACTCTTTCTATTGCTTCTAGACAAAGTGTTTCTTCTGTGACTTCTATTCCATCTATTACTCGTTTCATCTGATTTACTATCTCTTCATCAATAATTAGTTTCTCAAAGTCTACAGCAAAAGTGAATTCTGCTTGTCCCATACCAAAGATAAGGCTCGATCGAGCTAGTGCAGGAATTATTCCTGTTAACGCTTTCTCGTATCCACATTGAGCATCTGAAACTTTAGAGTCAGTAGCCATCCATGCAGCTGAAGGTAAACCATAGAATCTTGCCAGTTGATTACCACCAGCCGCTACAATTCCAGATACAACATTACCATGTAAGGCTAGACAAGTTTTCATATCCATCGGATGAGTAAAACCTAGGTTGAGTATACAGGGGCGCCCTTTCTTGATTATTTGATTGTATACTATACCACTTAGAGCTTCTGCATTTGTCTGGGCAAGAGTGGAAGCCACAGTTACTGCTGATGTACCACCTACGACAGATTCTCCTTCAACAAAAGCAGGAATATTATATGGAGCAGTTTCTTTAAAGACCGTACACGCATTCTTGCTCCAGATTAGAGGACTTATTGCCGCATAACCAGCCCACCATATTGGTCTCTTTCTAAGTTCCTCTTTTCCACCAACAATAGCTGCTGCCATTTCTATCTCGTCGAGTACTCCATCTCTTGATAGCGCGCTTCCAACAAAAGGTTTGGTTGTGTTCATGGCCATAGCTTTGAAATTATATCGATCAGTTAATTCTGAAGGCATATCTGTTGAATGGATCTCACAAGTAAAATCAACATTCTTCACTGCGTCTGTTAATTTAGCCCAGTTACAACAGTCTTGGTAAGTTGCTTTTCTTGCTTTGTTCCCATCGATGACATACATTCCAGTACCAGCGGCAAAAGTAACCCGATCGTTTCTCAGGTAGACATCTTTCTTGGGATCTCTTCCCCTCAAGACGACAGATCTTGGTGCCATCTTGATATATTCTTCAACAAGATCTGAATGGAATCTTGCTACGCCTTTTGAATCAACTTCAACTCCAACATCTTTAAGGGTCTGTTGAGCTTCAGGACTTTCAAATTTCATTCCTACACGTTCTAAAATCTCAAGAGATGTTTGATGAATTTCGTAGATTTCATCACTACTGAAAAATTCTAGTACAGGTCTCACTTTTTAATCACCAAAATTTAATCATGATATTTTTTCAACAATTTGATTAACCTAAGCAATTCCAAATAATGATTTAATAAGTGGTAAGGAGAAAACCTCCCACCTAGGCCAACCCATAAAAACTGAATATATCGCGAATCCCAGACCTAAAAAGCATAAGATTAAGGCAATCTTATCATTTCTTCTGAGTTTGATTTCTTTTAGGTAAGTTCTGTGTTGCGGATCATATTCAAAACCTCTGCAGACCATAGCTGAAGCGAGAAACTCGGCTCGAATTATAGATCTCATTACTAATGGCACCATAAGAGGTGTAAATTGTGTTAATGCCTTTACTGGATTTTTAGTTCCTGATTCGAATGTGTAACCTCTTGCCATCTGGGACTCCATAACTGAGCGAAGTTGTGCAAGCAGTACTGGGAGATAGCCCATAGCAATAGATATAGACATGGTGACTTCTGGTGGGAATTTCATTTTTGTAAAGCCACTTGCTAAGTCTTTCATGGGTGTTGTTCCTATGAAAACTCTGACAGGTCCCATTAATAGTGGAATTCTCAATACTATTGCTGATGCATGCATAAGAGACTCAAGGCTTACAGGTATAGCAGGCCCAATTATACCCAAGTCAGGAATTAAATAGAATAGGAAGGTTGTATGCTCGTATGGATACAGCCATTGATTGATGAAGAATGCAAGAATCATTATCGTGACTACTGGTACGAGGATTGGTTTATAGTCATTCCATGTCATTTTAGCCATCCAGCTTACTAAGAAAAATGCTGGGATGGAGAATGCAAGCATCCAAATTGGATCTTTGAAGAGTATGACAACTATACCTACTATCAGTACCCAAATGAATTTTACGCGCGAGTCGAGACGATGTATGGGGCTGTCAACATTTTTATAAATCTTAAAATCCTCGCTTAACCATCCAAAAGACAACGTAGTATTTCTCCTTTAATTGAATTCTCCATAAATTAACTAACTTTCTTTATTGCGAGTATGGTCTCCATTTCTTCTACAGTAAGAACGTCTGGAGGAATACTATATTTTGAAAGGCTCTGACCTAAAGTTGTAATTTGTGGAGGTTTTATAGAGGATTTCTGTAGCACTTTGGGTTGGGAAAAGACATTTCTGGTAGAGCCATCAAGAAGCATCTTTCCGCCTCTCATTACTACTAACCGCTTAGCATACTCAGCAATCAATTCCATGTCATGTGTAACTATTATGATTGTTTTACCAATTCTATGTAGAGCTCTTACCATATCCATTATGATCTTCGATCTTGCAAAGTCTTGGCCTGTTGTTGGTTCGTCAATTATAAATATCTCAGGCTCAAAGACCAATACAGAAGCTATTGCTACTCTTTGTCTCAGACCTTGACTTACATCAAAAGGATTTTTATCCAGATGATCTTGAAGTTCCATCGTGGCTGCAGCTTTATTGATTAGTTTCTCTTCTTCATTTTTTGATAATTTTAAAAATCTTAGACCAAAACCAATCTCATCTCGAATTGTTTTGGAGAATATTTGATCGTCTGGGTTTTGGAAAACATAGCCCACTGTTTTTGCACGGTCGATTCCAGTTTTCTCGAATAAGTCTGTGCCGGAAACTAATACTTTACCTTTTGTTGGACTGTAAAGACCTTTAATGATCTTTGCTAAAGTTGTTTTTCCTGATCCATTCTTTCCTATTAATCCTAAGAAATCACCCTTATGTATTTTCAAATTTACACCTTTTAGAGCTTCAGTACCATCGGGGTAAGTATACCATATGTCTTGGCAGTCTATCAAAACTTCTTTTTCATTTGTAGTTTTTTCAACTACATTTTCTCTTCTCTTCTCAACGTTCTTAAGAATAACTTCTAACTTACCTTGGTCAAGTAATCCTGAAATAGTATCGATGCCTTCCTCTAAACTTGTTGGTAGATTTTGTAGATCTATACCTTTTTTTTGTAGGTTATGAGCAAGTAGTGTAACTTGAGGAACTTTAAGTCCAAGTTGTGAAAGCTTATCCACAGATTGGATGACTTCCCTAGGTTTTCCTTCAAGGATTATCTTTCCTTGGTCAAGAACTATCATACGGTCAGCCAGTTTTGATATCTGTTCAAGTTTATGTTCGACTATAATGCCTGTTTTTTTCTCAGTACGAAAGAGATCCTCTACTCTGTCAAAGACAAGTTCTGTACCGTATGGATCTAGGTTCGCCGTCGGCTCATCGAGAACGTAGATCTGTGGTCTCATCGCCATAATAGAAGCTAGAGCACAAGCCTGTTGTTCTCCTCCTGAAAGGTGATGTGGAGTCTTGTCAACATAAGTTTCTAGCCGACAGAATTTCAGTGCATCAGCGACTATCTCTCGTATCTTATCTGGTGGAATGCATAAGTTCTCAGGTCCAAAGGCTATCTCATCATACACTGTCAAATTGAAGAGTTGATTAGAAGGATTATCAAAGATAAGTCCGACATGTCCACAAAGTGTCTCTGGTGGGTATTCAGCTGTGTCCATTCCCCTAACAATTACTTTGCCTTCAAGTTTGCCAGTGTAGAAGTGTGGTATCAGACCATTAATGAATCTACATAGTGTTGTCTTCCCTGCTCCAGCAGGACCAGTTATAAATATAATTTCACTCGGTTTGATCTCTATGTTTAGATTAGTTATCGCAGGATTCTCTGTTTTTCTATAAGTCCATGTTACATTACTAATTTCTATTTCAGTATCTTTTTTCATTAATGAACCTCAGTGGAAGACATTTTCTGAATGAAGGTAGAAAAAGAAGAAGGGGATGTTTATGAATTTTTGCTTAGTTCTTCTTTACCTTTTTGTATATGTACCTAATGAGTACAAGCATAACAATTAATGCAATAATAAATCCGATCCATCGCACGGGATCAGGCATTGCAACTATTGCTCCATACCAGCTTGCAGTTATACCCGCTAACTCTTCGTTAGTGAAAAGAATTAACGGCAGTAGACCACCCACTATGAGAATTACAGGAAGGATTAATTTCCATCTCTTGAATCCAGGTGGGAACCATGTCCATCTTGGTTCGACAAAATCCGTGGCTGTAGCTAGTACAATCAAAGGTAAGACTACATAGATCCAAGCAAATATCGGAGTACCTACTACATTGATGTAAACCCAAGCGCTCCATATAGTGGGGAATGCCTCAGTGACTTCACTGAACCACCAAGCGAATAGAAGATTGTGTGGAACAATCATATTGAAAAGCTGATTGACAAAGAATACTCCAAGTCCCAGCCATTTGTTTTTGAGGACTAATCGATAAATCGGTTTGTATGTTGCAGCAGTATATAGAGGTGTCCAAAAATACAACCAGCCAGCTATAGGACCGAACCCTGCCATGGGAAATAAGTCAAGCCAACCAACTATCATTCCTGACCAAGGACCTGCTACCATAGCAGCTAGAGTAATAGCAAATCCACCAATGTTTATTGTTCCTCCAGGCCATGGAGTTGGTAGCCACAGTCCTATTGCTTCACATATGAACGCTATACCACCAATAACCGCTGTCAAAGCAATTTGACGTGCTGACATGAAAGGAAGACGTCTTTTAGCTTCTGTCATAATTTCCGTCACTATCCGTCAAGTCTCTAATAATTTTGTATATATAATTTTGCATAAATCACGAACAATAAACATGGAACGATTATTAAAAAAAGAAATTATTTATTCATTCTTTGTCACAGTCCAACTATTGCTGTTATTATCATAACGCACGCTTGAGCAATATTTTAACAAAAATGTCATCTTTCTACGTCTTTAAATAACTAGGTGAAACTTTGAAAATACGATAGTCATGAAAGTTACAGTTGAGGCTCATCCAATTCAAGGTCTAATAAAATATCATGGATTAATGGATCCCATTAGAAGAATTCCTTTCCATGACAGCATTTCCGTATGTATAGAAGCTATGAAAACAACCACTACAATAGAAATAATCAAAGAACTTGAAGAAGATGAGATTCAGATCAATGGTAAAAAGCCTCAGGAAAAAGATAAAAATAGAATTTTAACCGTTCTAAATGAATTAAGAAGTCTGTCCAATTGCAAAGATAAAATGAAAATTGTCTCTGAAAACAGTATAAAAGAAGGTAAAGGGCTGGGCTTTTCAGCATCAGGATTCGCCGCTCTAGGTTTAGCTGCATCCAAAACTCTCGGACTGTCAGTGGATTATATCACTCTCTCTGAAATAGTTAGATTAGGAGCAGGATCCGCAACTAGGAGTTTAGCTGGAGAATACGCATTATGGTATGCAAATAAGAATGGTAAATCTTACGCAGATCAGATTGCATCTTATGATTCACTTGATCTTTCTATGGTAATCATTCCAATTTCTTCCAAAGTTAAAACAGATGAGGCTCATAAAGAAGTCCTAGGCTCTCCACTATTCATTCAGAGATTAAAACGAATAGGAGGTTTAATTGAAACCATGAAGAAAGCCATTTATCTTAAAGATGTTGCAGCAATCAGCAGATTATCAGAAGAAGATACACTAAATCTTCATGCAACAACAATGACAGGTAACGATCATATGATTCTGTGGGAACCTGAAACACTAATGGTGATTAAAGAGGTAGTTGCCATGAGATTGGAACAACTTTCTGCTTGGTATTCTATAGATACTGGTCCATCTGTCTTCATTAATACTTTTACACGTAACGCAGAGAAAGTTGCTTCAAGGATAAGAAAAGCAGGATTCAATAATGTCATCATAAGCAAGGTAGGCGATAAGCCAAAAACTACGGATAAACATCTTTTCTGATTTCTTGGTTACACTTTTAAGGATGGCAAGAATACGCTTCATAAAACTCTCTATAGTCATGTGAATACCTCATGGGAACACCTTACTCACCAAAAGCCAAAAGCATACTTACCTGTGAAATACCAAACCAGACAATGAATAAAGGTACTGAAATTACAATTAGTGGCAGCTTATGGCCAGAACATTTAACTTTGATCTTCATTCAAATAAGTGAAGACGAAGGATCAACATGGAATAACTTAGGTATGGCCACAACCGAAAGAGGTAATTACTCAATCAAATGGAAACCAGAAAACTCAGGAACTTATCTTCTAAGATCATTCTGGAATGGTGATATGGACCACAAGAAAATGGCTTCACCAACTGTGAGAGTTGAAGTACAATAATGGTGTATATAGTTTGACACTTAAGACACAGTTATTTCAATATCATGAAAAGAGTAGTCGTCTAGTTGACTTTGCAGACTTTAAGATGCCCTTATGGTATGAAGGAGTAGGCCCTGAATGTTTAGCTGTTAGAAATAGTGTTGGAATATTTGACATTTCCCACATGGGTAGAACATTTGTTTCAGGTCCTGACGCAGAAGCTTTCTTGAACTATGTTACAACCAATAACGTCGCAACTTTACGATCCAACCACGCCCAATATACACTACTCTGTAATAGTGAGGGTGGAATTAAAGACGACTTAGTCATATTCAAACTGGAAGACAGTCAATATCTTGTGGTTTTCAATGCAGGCAATCGTGAAAAAGATTTCAATTGGATTCAAAAGAACTCCAAAGACTACAAGGTTGAACTAAAAGAAGCTTCCAACGAAACTGCAATGATCTCTATACAAGGTCCAAAAGCTTTAGCTACTGTTCAAAAACTAACAACAACTAATCTATCTGAAACTATACGTTTTGACTGTATGTTCACAAAGATCAGTAGAAAAGAGTGTATTATCTCAAGAACTGGTTATACTGGTGAGGATGGAGTAGAAATCAGTGTCATGAATGCATCAGTAAATGATCCAAGTAAAGCACTAGAGTTGTGGGAAGATATACTCAAAGCTGGAAAAGATTATGAAATCAAACCCTGTGGTCTCGGAGCACGTGATGTTCTACGTTTAGAGGCTGGAATGTGTCTATATGGAAATGACATCACAGAATCTACTAATCCATCAGAAGCAAGACTCGGTTTCGTTGTTAAAGTGGATAAAGGAGATTTCATAGGTAAAGAAGCAATTATCCGAAAAAAAGAAGATGGAATAAAAATAAAACGAGTCGGTCTACGAGTTATAGGTAAAGGTATACCAAGAGCAAAATGTAAGATAATTAAAAATAGTGAAAATATCGGCACAGTAACCAGCGGAACTTATTCTCCCCTACTAAATTTGGGTATAGCAATGGGATATGTTCCAATAGAGCATTCAAATGAGGGAAATAAGGTCTCTATTGAAGTCCACGGAAAACTAATTGACGCTAAAATTGTTGGATTCCCATTTTATGATCCTAAAATTTATGGTGTTAAAAGAAATTCATGAGTAATTCCAAAAATTGCAGCTAAGAAATAAAAAAACTGTGTGAATATTCATTGAAAATCGAAGATTACAAAGTTCCAGAAGGACTTTACTATTCAAAAGATCATGAATGGCTCAAGATGGAGAACGACATCTGTCGTATGGGAGTAACAGATTACGCACAGAAATCACTTCATGAAGTTGTCTTCGTTGATCTTCCAAAATGCAATATCAATGTTACAAGTAAACAGTCTCTCGGTACTGTGGAATCAGTAAAAGCTGTATCAGATTATTTCGCTCCTATAGGAGGTAAAATAATCGAAGTTAATGATGTTCTATCTAACAAACCTGACTTAATTAATACAAGCCCCTATAATGAAGGTTGGATTGCCGTTATCAAACCCGAAAACCTCGAAGAAATAAAAGTACTAATGGATTCAAAAAAATATGCTGAGCTACTTAAATCCATAATTAAAGAATGAAGTTTTAACAAATACAAATTTATTTCCGAACGTCGAAGTTTTTTAGTATTATAATTTTTTCCTCTATGCCGACAATTCTATTATTATGGAATATAATTATAGAATTAGGTGACGAAATGATTTTTGATGCTCACACTCATGTAGGTAAAGGTGATCCATTTCATTACTCAGATTCCAGTGACAGCCCTATATCAGTTGAAGATTTACTTACAGAGATGGATAGAAACAATGTAGACAATGCAATTGTAATGCCAAATTTTCATTTACCTCACAGATTATGGGACTCTAACATCAGACTGGCAAAATCAATCGAAAACAATACAAATCGACTTTTCGGTTTCGCTTGGTTAGATCCAAGAATAGAAAGTTGCTGCGATCAACTTCATTCTTTGATCAAGGAATTTGGTTTTAGAGGATTAAAACTTCACCCAGTTTTAGGTGGATACTATTTAACAAACAAAACCGTCTTACGTTTAATTGAGAAGGCTATTAGTCTGAAGGTCCCGATAATGGTTCATACAGGATGGGGATTACTTGGTAACGCTACTTATGTCGGAAAATTGGCAGAGAATTTTCCAGAGGGACAATTCATTATTGCACATATGATTGATCCTGAATGTATTAATGTAACAAAGAGGAACAAGAATATTTTTCTTGAAACCTCATATTCTCAGCATCCAAGAAGGATTACTCAGGCTGTTAATACCATAGGATCTGACAGATTGCTTTATGGATCTGATTATCCTCTTGGTGGAGGCATAGAATTCGAGATTTCCAAGATAACTCTTGCAAATATAACTGATGAAGATAAGAAAATGATTCTTTCTGATAACATATCGCGACTAATAGAATAGCAGAAAAATTAACTGTAAAGATTTTATACGGCTGTCAATTCTTTCTTGAAATGGTTATTAACAATGCCGAATGAGAGACTAGATAAATTCTTAGATCAAAAAGTTTCGGAACTCATACAAGCAGGTTTCACTCCTCATATCAGAGTTCTATCAGGCCCTAATTCCACAAAATCATTTCTTGATGGAAAGGAAGTTTTAGTCTTATGTGCAAACAATTACTTAGGACTTGCAAATAATCCAGAAATGATGCAGGCAGCCAAAGATGCTATTGACAAATATGGTGCAGGAATGGGAACCGGTCGCATGATCATGACCTATGATATACAGAATGAGCTAGAGAGTAATTTTGCTAAATTCAAATCATCAGGAGCCTCACTTTGTTTCCCCACTGGTTACATCGCAAACTTGGGATCCATATGGCCACTAATGGCTGAAGGTGACACAATCGTGAGCGAAGAACTAAATCATGCTAGTATAATTGACGGCTGTAGAATGTCTCGAAAAGTCGATCGCATGGTCTACAAGCATCTGGACATGAAAGATCTAGAGGAGAAACTAAAATCCAGTCAGAAGGAACGAGCAAAAGGTAAGACGATGGTAATATCTGATGCAGTCTTCAGTATGGATGGCGATATTTGCAAGCTGTCAGAGATGGTCGAGCTTGCAGAAAAATATGATGCTTTTATTTTCATAGATGAGGCTCACGCTTCAGGAGTTCTCGGAAAAACTGGGAAAGGCACTGTTGAACACTTCAACGCCTATGGAAAAGTAGATGTTCAAATGGGTACTTTATCAAAAGCAATAGCTACAGTTGGTGGCTATATTGCAGGCAGTGAAAATTTAGTATACTATCTACGTCGTGCATCCAGACCATTTGTTTTCTCAACTGGATTCCTTGATCCTGCAACATGTGGTGCAACGATGAAGGCTCTTGAAATAATCGAAAGGGAGCCTGAACGTGTGCAAAACCTATGGGATAACACTAGATACTTCAAGAAGGGGCTTGATGACCTAGGATTCAATACTGGTGTCAGTCAAACTCCAATAACTCCTGTGATTGTCGGCCCAGCAGATAAGGCTCGTGAACTAAGCAAGTATCTCTATGAAGAAGAGAATATTTATGTTCAAGCCTTTAGCTACCCAGTCGTACCAAAAGACACAGCCAGAGTAAGAACTATAGTAAATGCTCATCATACAAGAGAACAATTAGACTTAGCATTAGGTGCATTTGAGAGAGCTGGTAGAAAACTCGATATACTCTGAAGGAATGGTCATTCTTTTATTTCCCTCAGAGAATTTTTTTAATTTTCAGACACGATTATAGATCTCTTTTAAGATCTGAATATTCTCTTTTAGTGTTTTTATTGGATTTTGTAGATTAAGCAACTCAAGTGAATAATATCCATCATATTTCTTTAGTTTTAGAGCTTTGATAGCTTTTTCAAGGTTACTTAATGGCATGGTGCCGACGTCTAAGGGTGTATGGAGATCATTTATGCCATCATTATTGTCAAAATGAACATGATACAACTTCTCAGTGTTCATAATAGCTGTTGTTGGGTCTTCATTTGTCATATTAAGATGTCCTACATCTATCAATGCCCCGAGATTTTCGATATTAAAATCTTTTATAACTTGATTGAGTTGACTTGCTTCTGATACAATTTTTCCAGGAGAGTTTTCTAAACAAATTTTTACTCCAGAAGACTTTGCATATTCACAAGCTTCATTTAAAGAATTATATAATATTTCCAAAGAATTTGCATGATCATTAACATCATTTTTACAGGTTGGCGTTACGACATAGACTTTGTCTGTTCCAAAATCATTCGCCCAATCAGCACAAGCCTTCACATAATCGACAGTACTATTTCTTATAGATTCATCAGGGCTCTCTAAACAAAGTTTACCACCACTCAATGCCATGGGTGGTCCACAACCTATCATCATGGTCTCTAAACCAATCTTTTCTAATAATTTCTTCATGTTAGCCCGCTTTTCTTGAGTAAGCTCTTCAGGATAAGCTAGGATCTCAATTCCATCAAACCCTGCTTCCTTACCAAGTTCAATTCGCTTCTCCGGCTTCTCTTTTAAGAACGTAGCAGCATTTATTCCAATCTTCAAGATAATACACCATTAATCTCAGTAAAAGTTCAGAATCAATATATACATTTTACATATAGTTGCATGTGTCTATTAGATAGAGTTTCTTATCAATGTGAGAGATATCATAATGCAACTTTTCAAGATACATACCGGTCTCATCAAACCCCATCAGGACATAATAAATGAGATAATTCACAGTTTGGACACTTCACAGATTAATATCGAAGACAACGATATACTTGCAATTACAAGCAAGATCGTTGCACTATCTCAAGGAAGAATTGTTAAGCTAGAAGAAGTTAAGCCATCAAATCTAGCTCTGAAATTATCTAAAAAATATAATCTGGATCCTGAATATGTGGAATTGATCATCCAAGAAGCTGATGAGATCTATGGGGGAACAGATCAAGCTATCTGTACACTAAAAGATGGTGTAATGATAGCTAACGCTGGTGTCGACCGAAAAAATGTTCCTTTAGGCTATGCCGTTCTTTCCCCAGCTAATCCATATAAATCAGCTCAAACCATAAGACAAAGAATCTATGACATTAAGGGAAAATTCATAGGAGTTGTTATTGTCGATAGTAGAGTCACTCCACTTCGTTTAGGAACGGTAGGTGTTGCATTCGGTTTCTCAGGGTTTAGTCCTGTGCGTGACTGCAGAGGTTTTAAAGATCTTTACGGCAAGCCATTACAAATAACAAGGCATTGTCAAGTCGATGACTTAGCTGGTGCAGCCCATTTAGCTATGGGTGAAGTAGACGAAAGAGTGCCTGCAATTCTGCTAAGAGAGACACCTATTTTAATATCTCATGACCTAAATAGTCAAATTAATAAGGACTCAGTGATGGTTTCTCCTAACCGTTGCCTTTTCATGAATGCTCTAAAGTATGAAAATGAAAAGAAAGTAGTGAAAAAAGAATGAAGCCTATAGAATATTATGATAAAGTCTTTAGTTTACTTGAGGATCACCATAAATGGTTTCAACAATCAATTCCTTTGATTGCATCAGAGAACATACCCTCACCAGCTGTTCGCGAAGCAGTAGCTTCAGATTTTGGAAATAGATACGCTGAAGGATTTCCAAAAGAACGTGTCTATGCTGGCTGTAAATACATAGATGAAGTCGAACTCCTTTGCATGGAAATGATGAGAGAATTATTTAGTGCAGAATACGCAGATGTTAGACCTATTTCTGGTGTTAATGCTAACATAGCTGTTTACACTGCATTCACAAAACCTTACGACATAATGATGTCATTGTCAATAGCATCTGGTGGACACATAAGCTTCGGTAAAAGCAAATTCTTTGGAACAGCTGGGTCTGTAAAGAATTTAGAAATAGAATATTTTCCTTTTGACTATGAGACAATGAACATTAAGGTAGAAGAAACAAAAGCTAAGATCCTTGAGATGAAAAAAGAAAACAAAACTTTACCTAAACTAGTAATGTTTGGTGGCAGTGTATTACCATTTCCTCATCCAGTGAAAGAACTAACTGAATTCTTCCACGAAAATGGTGCGACGGTGTGTTACGATGCAGCTCATGTAGCTGGTCTGGTGGGTGGAGGACAATTTCAAGACCCACTAAAGGAAGGAGTTGATGTAATGACAATAAGCACTCACAAAACTCTGTTTGGACCCCAAGGTGGTGCAATACTATCAAAAGCAATCCATCAAGATGCACTAAAGAAAACTGTATTTCCTGCTACAGTTAGCAACCATCATTTACATCATGTAGCTGGAAAAGCTATAGCTCTTGCTGAAATGTTAGAATATGGAAAAGAATACACAAAACAGGTTGTGACTAATTCACAAGCACTCGGTCAGGATTTAAACGATAAAGGATTCAATGTGTTAGGAAAGAAGAATGGATTCACAAAATCTCACGTAGTGATAGTTGATGTATCAGAGATAGCATTCGGAAGCGATATAGAACGACTTCTAGAAAACTCCAATATAATATTGAATCGTAATCTTCTACCATATGATATCAAATTTGGAAGACACTACGATACCACAGGGGGAATTAGACTTGGAGTTCAAGAATGTACAAGGCTTGGTATGAAGACTGACGAGATGAAGCAAATAGCTGAGTTCATAGAACGTCTAGTAATAAAGAAGGAAGATCAGAACAAAGTTAGAAATGATGTAATAGAATTCAGGAAAAATTTCCAAAAGGTGCATTACGCGTTTCAGACTGCTACAGAAGCTTACCAATATCTTAGGATGAGAGGATAACTAACGATCCTTAGAATTCATATCTTTATTATTTTTTATTTTCCAAGATAGACACATTGTCTCAGGATGTGATGCTTTAGCTTCATTAATTCTCGTAACACTTGTTGAGTGAGGAGCTCCCTTGACCAACTCAGGAGTTGAATAACACTCTTCGGCGACTTCGCATATTGCTTCTATCAATCGATCAAGCTCAGCTTTACTCTCTGTTTCCGTAGGTTCTATCATTAGTGCTTCTTGAACAATCTGAGGAAAATATGTGGTTGGTGAATGTAAACCATAATCTAAAAGTCTCTTTGATATGTCCCAAGCTCTAATTCCAGTATCTTTGTATATTTTCTCTGCACTTATTACACATTCATGTTTAACAAGACTATTTGGATAATAAGGAATTGTATATTTCTTATTCATAGAGATTTTTCTAGCAATATAGTTGGCATTAAGAACTGACAGTTCACTCACAGATTTTAATCCATCCCAACCCATGCTCAAAATGTAAATGTACGCTCTCAACAATACTGCAACATTACCATAGAATCCTCTTATCTTACCAATACTATGAGGTCTATTATAATCTAGAGAATATCTCTGACCATCGTGAACAACTAAAGGCACAGGTAAGAATTTTTCAAGCTCTTTAATGACTCCTACCGGTCCAGCACCCGGTCCACCACCTCCATGAGGAGTAGCAAAAGTCTTGTGTAGGTTAAGGTGAACTATATCAAATCCCATTTCTTTAGGTCTAGTTTTCCCAAGTGTAGGGTTAGTGTTAGCACCATCATAATAGAGTAAACCTCCAGCGGAATGTATAAGATCAGAGACTTCGATTATATTACTCTCGAATATGCCAAGAGTATTAGGGTTTGTTAACATTAGACCTGCTGTTTTCTCTCCTACAACATTTTTGACTGCATTAATATCTAGACATCCTGAATCAACAGTTGGAATAACAACAGTCTTAAAGCCGGCCATAGCTGCGCTTGCAGGATTAGTTCCATGAGCTGAATCTGGTATTAACATCTCATCCCTATTACTCAATTCGTCATGTGAATCATGATATGCTCTAATTATCAGAGTTCCTGTAAATTCTCCTTGTGCTCCTGCAGCAGGTTGAAGTGAGATTCCATGCATACCAGTAATTTCAGTAAAATAATTTGAAAGATGATAAAGAATTTCAAGAATTCCTTGTGTTAGAGTCACATCTTGTAATGGGTGTAGGTTACGAATTTTAGGTGAATTTAAGATTTTATCACAAATCTTTGGATTATACTTCATTGTACAGCTTCCAAGTGGATAAGTTCCAGAATCTATACCAAAATTTTCTTGGGAGAGTCTGGTATAATGTCTAACTATTTCAACCTCAGATAATTCAGGAAGATTAGGAGGTTTTTTCCGTTTCAATTCTGAGGGAACGAAATCATTTGGATTTCCTATTGCATCATTTTCTATCTGGTCTGCAGAAGGAGGGATATGACCTATTCTACCTTTAGTGGATTTCTCGAATATTGATTGTTCATTCCATTTTACTTGTCTATATGACACTTGGTTCACCTCAAAACATCATTTAATGCATTAACCAAGGAATCTATGTCCTGTCTTGAATTAGTCTCTGTAATACAATATAGAGCAGTATCTCCAAGTTCTGGGAATGATGTGAGTATTTTTCCACCCTGTATATCTTTTCTCAATAATTCATCATGAATTTCCTTAGAGCTTCTACCTGTTTCATCAAAATTTACTGTGAATTCCTTAAAGTGCTGAGTATCGAAGAGAGGAGTCTTAACCCCTTTTATCTCATTTAATCGTTTCATTGCATAATGTGATTTGGAAATAATTGTCTCACATAGCTTTCTTAATCCTTCAGGACCTAAAAGCGCCAGATATGTTGCCGCTGCCACGGCACATAGAGCCTCATTTGTACAAATGTTAGATGTTGCCCTCTCTCTCCGAATATGTTGCTCTCTTGTTTGATGGACAAGACAATATGCTTCATCTTTTCCATCTAGCGTATTTGTCATTCCTACTATTCTTCCAGGCATCTGCCTGAGAAGTCGACTTCCAGAACAAGCAAATATTCCAAGGCTTGGTCCACCATAATTCATATGATTTCCAAGTGGTTGACCTTCCCCAATGACTATATCAGCACCATAATCTCCCGGAGGTCTTATTATTCCAAGAGAGATTGGATCCACACCAGCAATTAGTAGACTACCTTTTTTATGTGTAAGATCTGAGATTTCTTTAACATTTTTTTCATAAAACCCAAGATATGATGGATTTTCGATATATACAGCAGCAGTATCTTCAGTTACTTTCTTCTCAAGCGCTTCAATAGCAATTTGACCATTATGCAAATTTTGTTCGATTTGAATAATCTTAATTCCAGCTGGCTCTGAGTAAGTTTTCAGTACTTCAACTTTCTCAGGATCCATATAATGTGGTATAAGAAAATCATCTCTACCAGTCATACGTACTGCCATTCTTGCAGCTTCACCCAGAGCGGTTGGCCAATCATACATTGAGCTATTTACGTAATCCATCTCAGTAAGTTCACACATCATACTTTGATACTCGAAGAGTGTTTGAAGAATGCCTTGGCTTGTTTCAGCCTGATATGGTGTGTATGAAGTGGCAAACTCTGATCTACTGACTATAGCATCCACGACAGCTGGCACATAATGTGACCAACAACCCGCTCCTAAGAATGAGGGTATTTCAGATATAGATTGATTTTTAGATAGTAGTTTCTCAACTTGTTGTTCTACTTCGTATTCTGATGTTGAACTTGGAATATTGAGTTTATCTTTGAGTCTAGCCTTTTCTGGAATATCTTTGTAAAGCTCTGAAATATCAACGAAACCAATCTCTTTGAGCATTCTATCCTTTATTCTAGATGATGAATTTGGAAGATATGGAAATACTTCAGAGTTCACCATTTCACCTCATTGAGCTCTCCTTTTTTTATGAATCTTTAAAAGACTTAGTTTATACTCCATGAATTCAATATGTAACTGTGTCATGTGACACAATACCTCTTTTACTTTATTTTCTAGTCTTTCCAACCAAACTCTATTAAAAGGGCATTAATTTTCCAAGAGTCACCATTTTTTTTCAAAGAAAAATTATCCTCATAGAAAAATTGAGGCGGATCTGTTGCACCAAACTTCCAAAACCGTACCCGAACTTTATACGTAGCATATGCTTCATCTCCGCGGACTCTAATATCTAAAATTTCTTTTGAATGGTCTATACTATCATATCCTTTAAACAAGTTAGAATAGTAGATGACTATGTTCAATTTATCCTCATACACTTTTCCATCAGGAGCAGAAAGAATTGCATCATCCTCGAAAAACGTGAGTATTCTTTCTACCGAGCCGTCTCTATATGCAAGATAATAATTTGCCAGAAAATTATCAATCTGTTCTTGTTCTTCATCTAGAGTAATGGTTGGTGATGGAGATCCAAATCGATTCTGAAAAACAACAAAATAAGATGTAATGACAATAAGAATCAATATTACAATTATGATTCCAATTTTTCGTAATCGACTATTTTTCTTGGTATTTGATTTGGTGTTCATTTTAATTGCGGAACCATTTTGATCTGATATTACCATAGAATCTATCATGATAAAAATTTGTGAACATTTTCCCAAATTGACTCTTATTCAAATGGCAGATTATCAATAATCTAAAGCTTTAGTCTTTTATTGCCTCAAGTAATCCAGCAACACTCCATAGTTTTACTCGAGTATATTGAGGCATATTCGGATCTTGAGATATTTCATCTAAAATGGCAATCGCATTTGATGCTCGTACACCTAGGCTATGCTCTGGCAACTCTAGGGCGTCCATAGCGTTTTTTGCTGCTCTTCTAATGTTTCTGGGTGTTGTGTTGTCCTGAGATACTTCTCCAAGTACACCTAGAGCTTGCTTAACTCTCGTTTCAAATTCTTCTTTCCTCTTCGCTTTGGACATAACCCTCAACTCACTTTATATATTCATGAATCATGTGATTAATTATTCCAACCTAAAACTCTTCCTAATAGTCCTTATGAATGGTGAATCAAATTGAGTTCAGAATTAAAAAAAATGTCTGAACTGTTGAGATCAGGAGCAACAATGCTATCGAAAACCTGTCCAGAATGTGGTTCCCCTTTATTTAAAGTAGGAAAAGAAATTATTTGTGCTAAATGTAACAAACAAGTAGTTATCGTCAAGGCTACTCAGAAAGAAGACAAGATCACAGAAGAGGCAGTACTTAACAATGTAGAGCAGACAGTACTTTCTAAAATTAAAGAAGTAAACGATGCAATAAATTCTGAAAACGATAAAGAAAAACTAATTCTTAATTCTCAGACTCTTTCAATTTGGCTTGATATATTAGATAAAATAAGGAAGCTTAGAAGAGACTAAATTCCATTTTTTGGTATTTATTGAAAACAAATTATCTTCAAAAAGTTTCCATAGGAGGCTAATAAAATGAGGATAGTTGAACAAGTACTAGAACTTGTAATTAAAAAGGTACCTGGAATTAGCACATTGACTATAAAGAAAGCCTGTATAGGCCTAGGATATACTGGAGTCACTTTAGAATCTGGTCACGCTGGTTTATGTCATACCTTATCTCACGAAATGGCTCCTTACTGCTGTCAGGTCAACAAAGATGCAGGCAAAATAAGTGGTAGCAAAGCGATAGATATAGTCAATATGGCTAAGTCATGGGAAGTAAATGAAAGTGTACTTGGATTTGCCACACTAAACGCATTATCTCAAAAATTTTTTGATGAAGTAATATCACCTTTCAATATTAAATCCTCCAATTTCATTAATGAATTGAGAGTCAAATCTAGTGATACGGTTGTTATGGTCGGGAGCTTACATCCATTCATTAAATCAATAAGGGAAAAAGCTAAGGAACTATACATTATTGAGCGAAGTCCACTTCTTCGCGATGAAGGCAGCTTCCCAGATACAGCAGCTGAGGATTTGTTACCTCAAGCTGATGTTGTTGTGGCAACTGGCTCAAGTTTAGCAAATGGTACAATAGATAGAATTCTTGAATTATCGAATAATGCAAGAGAATTTGGTCTTGTTGGGCCCTCTGCGAGTGTAATACCTACTCCACTATTCGATAGGGGAGTTACTACTATAGGCGGTGTAAAAATACTCGATGGAGATAAAATGATTCAGATTATAGCTGAAGGAGGTGGGACTCCTCAGCTTAAGTCTATCACAGAGTTTATTACGATAAGACCGTTAACCTAAACCTTCCACATAGATTAGAACCATTAAGTGTTGACTATGATTTTTAGGAGATTCATAATTGAAGGGTCTAGAAATATTGCATATATGATAGGCGATAAGAAATCAGGAAAAGCTGTTGTTGTTGATCCTTCAGGCGCAGTAACTGATATAATTAATATGCTTCAGAAGGAAAATTTGAAACTAGTATACATAATCAACACTCACACCCATCAAGATCACACTGCTGGAAACAATGAGCTTGCATCTCAGACAGGTGCTACGATAATGATGCATGAAGCAGCAAATATTGGAGGGGATATTAAACTAAAAGACGGTGAAATCGTAAAAATCGATGGGATTAATATAAAGGTCATCCATACACCAGGGCATACTCCTGATGGTATATGTCTACTTTTAAATAACAAGATTTTAACAGGCGATACATTATTTGTGGGAGAGTGTGGAAGAACAGATCTACCTGGTGGAGATCCAGGTATACTCTATGATAGCTTATTCGGTAAGATTATCAAATTAGATGATGATTTAGAAGTATATCCTGGTCATGATTATGGTGAGAAACCAGATTCAACTTTGGAATATGAAAAGAAACATAACTATGTTCTTAAACCAAGGTCAAAAGAAGAGTTCATTCGGTTTATGAGAGAATAAACTTAACCTTTGTCAAGTCCAGCTATTCCCAATACACTTTCTAAATTTCCTAAAGAAGATTCTCTGCAACCCATCCTAACTGCTATTCCTTGTTTCTTGAAACTGTAATTAACTAAGACTTCTTCTATCATCTTATTATTTAATGGAGTCGATAAATCAATTATTTTCGTATCAAGACTGTTTATCCCTGCTCTAAGTAATTGTTCGGCGTATCTATTTTGATATTCAGGAAGGCAGACCCAAGGTCCTAATTCATATTCATCTTCAGAACCATTCGCCATAATATATCCAACAAGTTTTTTCTTATGGTAAGCAGCAAAACAATTTTTTGGAAATTCTTGGTGAAGTTTACACAAAAGTTGTGATCTGTCTGCTCCAAATATTTTTTTGTCCAGAAGTAACATTTCATGTAATGTGTTTTCTGATAATTTCTTAACTTCAGAAAAAGCGATTTTTTTTCCTTTACCAACCATAACTTGAACGTTAATCTCAGTTTTGAATCCTAACCTACGGTAAAATAGTATTCTTTTAGGGAAACAATAGAGTTTGGGAATCTTGACGCCCTTCTTTTGCATATATTCTAGGGCTTCTTTGACGAGTTTAGTTCCTGTCCCACATCGTCTAGTTGATTTCTCAACGAGTAGATTTCCTATCCATCCAACAGTTCCATAGGTTATTGTTGTTACAATTCCTAGTCTTTGTTCCCCATCAACAGCTATGAAACAACCTTCAGGTTCGAAATCGATGATACGCTTTAGATCCTTCTTTGAATATTTTATGTTCTCTAATGCTGCAAGTCCAATTATGAAATTGAAATCCGATGGTTTTATGGTTCTTATAATCAATTCTCTTTTCTTCTTTAAATTTTGAATTACAGTTAAAGACTATTTTGAATTTTCTAATTGGAAATAGAGAATATACTTGGAACTACCAGCATTCTTATTTGGCTTTTCTTCTATCATGAAGAGATGTGAGTATAGTGTTCATCGGTAATTTACTGCTTTCAATTGCAAGCCTTCTTCTTTTAATAGATATTTACATGCTTTCCAAATCCAATATATCTCCTAAATCTTCAGACAGAAAGTCACAAGCATTTATGTTATCAATACTCGGTATTCTATCAGCGTTTCTTCTTTATGTTAGCTCATTTCTTCGAGATGATTTCTCTTTAAAGGATGTTTATGCCTTCAGTTCAACCAGTTTACCTGTACTTTACAAATTATATGCTAGCTGGGCGAGTGTTGGAGGATCACTTATCCTTTGGTCTACTCTTCTAGCTTTGATATATCTAGTGTATAGACAATCACAAATCAAACGTTCAGAATTTAGTTTATCCCGTGTTTATACACATCTTGATGTTTTCTTAATACTATTATTATCCGCAACAATTCTAGCAGATCCATTTGCTGAATTGAATTTCATAGCATTAGATGGACTTGGTCTCAATCCTCTCCTACAGTCTCCATGGATGGCAGTCCATCCCCCTATTATTTTTCTTGGATATGTACTTCCCTTTTTTTCACTTGCAATAATCTTTGCATATCTAAGTAAACCCAAAGGTAATTACGAAAGAACAATGATTTTTTTCACTCGTTTGAGTTGGTTGTTTTTCACACTTGGAATAGCCCTTGGAGGAGCATGGGCATATGAAGTCTTAGGTTGGGGTGGTTATTGGTCATGGGATCCTGTTGAAACAGCATCATTAATTCCATGGCTTATGCTCACAGCATTTTTTCATACCGCATCACTATCTAAAGGAAACAAGACGCTGGTTAGAGAATTTTCTATTCTGGCTGCGTCACTTTTGGTAATATTTGCTACTCTTGTAACAAGAAGTGGTATATTAGAATCTGTACATGCCTTTGGTGCTTCGGCTGCCACAGCTATGCCTTTCATACTTCTATTCGCTTATTTTTGTGGATATTTCATATATCTAAAAAGTAAAGTGAAAAAGCCAATCATTAAACTTTCCAGTTCAGGCGGAAAAATATCTCTTTCATTAACTCTTGCTTATGTGTCATTGCTCTACATAACCGTGGTCTGTATTCTAGGTATTCTCCTACCTGCATTATTATCTATTCAAGTTGGTGGAGTTTACAGTTTAGGGAAGGAATTTTATAATACATGGCTTTTTCCACCGACGATCCTTTTTGTTGTTTCGTTAATTTTCTGTAATTCACCAAAAAGATTTGGATTAAAAGCCTGTATTGCTATGGTAATTTTGTCAGGCTTAATTGGAATATTAGCCGTTACTTTAAACGTACCTACACCTAACCAGGTAACAAATTTCGGTTTACCAATTCTATTTCTAGCGTTCTCATTTGCACTATACAATCTTTTTGAAAAAATGCTGCAGAAGAAAAGAGTGCATATGTTACCACATTTGGGCAGGGGTATGATACACGCTTCACTTATTCTAATACTAATAGGCGTATTCCTAAGTTCTTCAATGGAAGTTAGTGAAGAAATCCCAGTTAAAATTAATGAAGTAAAACCTGTTTTAGGAGTAGAACTAAAAGTAACAAATCTAAGATTCAGTGGACCCATAGACTCCATTTACACTCAAAACGAAATATTACCATCCCATTCTTCACTAGTTATTGATGTAGGAGCATCTTCTGATGGTAGAACTTATGATGGTCAATTATGGACTGGTCTTTACACTCTATATGGACTGACATCCAGACCTCTAATATTCAGATCAATTCAAAAGGATATTTACATAACTGTTGGTTTTACAGATTCACTCTATCAAAACCTAATCATGAAATTAACAGAAAGTGGAGATCCTAACCTTTCTCAATTAATGATTCAAGTAAAGATAATCCCTTTTGTAAATTTAATCTGGATTGGAGTAAGTTTCTTTTCTATTGGAATAATAATATCAATAATGTCTGACTTCAGAAAATCAGAAAAACTACCAGAATAATTTTACTTTAGTTATTTTTTATCAAATATCGATTTGATCTTAAATATACTTAATTTATAATCCCTTTAATTTATTTGACAGATTTCTAAGAAACCCCAATATTAATTAGTTGACGAAGATTCTACGGTGTAAGAGATGTAAACAAGTTTGGCCTCAAAAGTCTACTTTTCCCATATGCGTGCAAAAAAATCTGATCAAAATTTTTCTACCAAAATAAAAAATCTTTTTGATGCAGCGGGTATTCAAAAAATTATAACTGAAGGCGATCTGGTAGCCCTAAAAATTCATTTTGGGACTGGTGGAAACCAGAGACATCTAGAACCACAACATGTCAGAGCGATAGCAGATAAGGTAAAAGAAAGAGGTGGCCAACCATTTGTAACAGACACTACTGGCATCGGTCTATCAGCACCAAGAGGAACAGCAGTAGGGTGTCTCAGAAATGCCACTCTACATGGATTTACTCAAGAGGTATTGGGAGCTCCAGTTATTGTAGCTGATGGTTTGAAAGGACTTACAGGATGCAAAATAAAAGTTAATGGAGTCCGAATGAAAGAGATAGAGATAGCTCAAGCAATAGCTGAATCTGATGCTATGATTTCAATAGCTCATGTTAAAGGTCATCCTCGTACCGGATTCGGGGCTTCTTTAAAAAATGTTGGAATCGGATGTATTTCTAAAGTCAGTAAAGCACCTCTTCACATGTCTAAGAAACCTAAGATAGATTCTGAAAAATGTACCAATTGTGGTTTATGCATACCATTTTGTCCTGTTGAAGCTATACAACTTCATGGCAAGAAACCGAAGATTTCTTCTAAAAAATGTATTGTAGGTTGTGGATGTTGGGATATATGTCCAGAAAACGCTATTACAAAATGGGGAGGTCTTCATCACAGAAATAAAGAATTAATAATTCGTAATGTCGATGCAGCTGCTGGTGTTCTGAAATATTTTGGGAAGAAGAAAGTAGCTTATTTCAATTTTGCTTACGAAATAACTCCTCATTGTGATTGCGCCGATTATGGTGACGTACCTATGGTTCCTGATATTGGACTATTCGTGTCAAATGATCCCGTGGCGATTGATAAAGCATCAACAGATGCAATCAATAATTCCCTTGGAATAAAAGGAACTGCAACCGAAGAAATAGATGCTATGAAAATTGGTGAAGATAAAATTGGTAAATTAGCTGATTGGGATGCTTTTCAAATATTCAAAAATATAGATGGAACAAGAGAATGGAAATTGCAATTTGAAATAGCTGAGAAATTAGGTTTAGGAACTCAAAAGTATAAACTAATTACTATTGACTGAGAACTGGAGTTAAGATTTAAGGAGAAAAATTATGTCAAAAAATCCAATTGATGATTTTAAAGTATTAAAATCAGATCTAAAATTTATCGGTAAGAACTTACAGCGTCCAGAATGCATACTGGCCGAAAGAGACGGTACACTATGGGCTGCAGATGCAAGGGGCGGAGTTGTAAAAATACTCCCTGAAGGTAAACAGGAGATCATTACTCAAAGTCGTGACGATAGCTTTTCTCAAGCAAGTAATTTAGAGTCAAGGTTCACACAAGGAACTCTTCCTAACGGCTTAGCATTTGCAGAAAACGGTGACTTTCTCATCGCAAACTTTGGTAAAGATCTTCTAGAGGTAATGACAAGAGATGGAAAAACTAGAACTCTCTATGATAATATCGATGGAGAAGAAATTGGTAAGGTGAACTTTGTACTCCGAGACTCCAAGAATCGTATCTGGTTAACAATATCCACTAAGGTGAAGAATTGGGTAGAAGCATTCAATCCGAATACTTCGGATGGTTATATAGCAGTAGTAGATCAGGATGGAATTCGAGTTGCTGCAGAAGGTTTCAAATTCACAAACGAAATAAGATTTGACGCAAAAGAAGAATACCTTTACATTGTCGAAACTAATGGCCGAAGAATTAGTAGAATGAAAAGTCATCCTGATGGAACTTTATCAGATAGAGAAATTTTTGGACCATCAGATCTAGGGGGTTTCCCTGATGGTATCGCTTTTGATAGTTACGGCAACCTATGGGGTACTCTTATCTATGCAGAAAAAATCTTTGCTTTAACACCTGAAGGAGAACTTCGAATAATTTTAGATGATGGAAATCCTGAAGCAATTAAACAGCTGGATAACCATTTCTTCACAGGAAAAGTTGTGATTGATGACATGCTTGCTTGTGAAAGTTCTGTAGCTCCATGGATGGCAAGTATCACATTTGGTGGACAGGATCTAAAAACTGTCTATGTGGGAACATTAAAGGGCACAACAATACCCTATTTTACATCGCCTGTTGCAGGTCTACCAATGGTACACTGGTAAAGAATTGAAGCACACACTTTAGTTTTCTTTTTTTTGTTTTTTATTTATTGTTCTAATGACTAGGTCGAATATCTCTTTATTTACTTCATCTATTGACTTGTTCGCATTTAGATAGGTTAGCTCTTTTTCTTTTACCAAGTCAAGGTAAATTTTGCGAACTTGCTTTTCTAGATCAAGTTTTTCCATTACACTTTTCGTTCTTCGAATTCTACTTAATCCTATTTCTGCAGGTACATCAAGGTATATCGCTAGATCTGGTTTTATTATGAAATTGTTGATATTTTTTATCCATTTAATCTCAACACCTTGAGCACCTTGATATGCTATTGAGGCATAATGGTAGCGATCTGAAATTACAATAAACTTTCTTTGAAGCATGGGTAAGATATCATATTTTATATGGTGAAAACGGTCTGCGGCAAATAGAAGAGTCTCTATTTCTGGTGAAATCTTTCTTCTACTTAAGAATTCATCTCTTAGTAGTCTTCCAATTTGTCCCTTACTTGGTTCAGCTGTATATTTGCATACAAATCCTTTCTTACGAAGTTGAAAACAGAGATTGCGTGTGTGAAGTGTCTTACCTGAACCGTCTATACCCTCAAGAACTATGAATACACCATCTCTGGGCTCCAATTTACTACCTCAGCTAATATTACTAAAGCTTCATGAAGTTCTTATGTTAAATGGTTAACAAGTATCATAATTACCGATTGATAATAGTACTTGGCGAATAAAATTGGGAAATTCAGAAAAATATTGGGGTTTCATTAAAGACCCACTTTACGGTTATATTAGGATAACAAAGTCAGAGAAAGCAATCATTGACACTCTGCCTTTTCAGAGGCTTAGGAGAATAAAACAACTTGCAGGGGCTCAGTACGTTTATCCAGCTGCAAATCACACACGTTTTGAACATTCACTTGGAACAATGCATCTAGCTGGGGAGATTGCTACCAATCTACTTGAAGCCTCCGATAAAATCGATATAAACAAAGTCAGAATGGCTGCGTTACTTCATGATGTGGGACATGGACCATTATCTCATTTATTCGAACCAATCTTATCAAAATTCATTGACAAGAACCATGAAGACATGTCAATTCAGATCATAAGAGAATCCGAGATACACGACACATTAAAAAAATCTGAATTTGATCCAAAAGAAATTTCTTCACTTGCAGTTGGGCGTCTTTCAGATAAAAAGAGACCATTCCTTGACCAGATTATTAGAAGCTCTGTTGATGCAGATAAAATGGATTTTCTCTTAAGAGACTCCTATCACACAGGAGCTGGTTATGGTACAATCGATATGTTCCGACTAATTTACACCATGGATCTACTTGACAAAAATTTAGCTGTCGACGCTACTGCAATATCTACACTAGAGACATTCCTTCTAGCTAGACTCGAATCATTTAGGACAATATATTTCCATAGAACAACGAGAGCAGCCCAGATAATGGTTATTAGAGCTTTAGAAAACGCTATGAATGAACTCAATTTATTCGGATCTGATTTATTAACAAACTATCTTCAACTAGATGACTGCACTCTTTGGCAGATGTTGAAAAACTCAAAGAGTAAAGATATCATAAATGATCTTGATAAAAGAAAATTAATTAAATGTGCATATGATAAAACATTTTTTGTAAAAGACCAGCTTATCACTAATATATTTAACAACGAATCGGTAAGAAAACGGATTGAAGGAGAGATAGCTGAAAAAGCAAAAGTTCCACACGAAGAAGTTACAATAGATGTACCATCTCTTCCATCAGTTCCTTACCATTATGCAATAGATATTGAACCGATGAGTATACCAATCTTTCATAAAATGAAAACTGGAGAAAAAATTCCGCAAAAACTAGAAGAATTATCAAGAATTGTGGGATCATTAATGGTCTTCCTAAATATAATACGAATTTACACAAGAGAAGAGTTTAGAGAAAAAGTGAGAAAAGCTTCAGAAGATGTTCTTGGTGAGGCTCCACTATCAAACATTGTTTCGTACTGATCATTATTAATTGCGTAATCTTTCCTCTAATATTCCTAGATATATTCGAAAAGCTTCTGTTTCTGGTAAGCTTGAATGGAATGAGACCAGACTCATTTTGTTATATTTTGCTGCTAATCTTTCAGAAAGAGATCTGGAAGCTATGAGATATTTTCCACCAAGAAGAACAGATGATTTCCCCACCCTCTCTTCTCCAGTGAAGGGCATGGAAAAAGCTAAAGTTCCTAGTTTCATTTCACCCTCATAGAAGAAAGCCATCACTGCGTTATCTAAAGGTAAAATTTTGACATTAAAGGTAACTCCGTTATGTTCACGGGATCCCTCAAGAAAACTCAATCTTACCTACCTGATACAGACGCTTTAATCTATTTGTTGGGTGTTGATTTAAGCGATATGATTTTTTCTAGATTGGAGTAACATGAATTGAAGATTGTAATTATTTCAGATATTCATTCTAATCTTGAAGCTTTGGAAGCTGTTATTTCAAGTCTAGATAGTTATGATGAAATTTTCTGTTTAGGAGATCTTGTTGGTTATGGTGCTCAACCTAACGAGGTTATCAGTCGAATACGATTTCTGAAACCTCGAATATTGATTACTGGAAATCATGATTTTGCAGTTGTGACTGGAGACACATCAAATTTTGCATCTCATGCAGCTTTAGCGGTCGAATGGACTAGACAAGAAATTAGTTCAGAAAATCTATCATACTTGAGAGAAATGCAATTGTTTTCAAGTTCTATACAGGATGATATTTGTATTAAGGCTTATCATGGAAGTCCTAGAGAACCTTTGAATGAATATGTTTTTCCGGGAACAGCAGATTTCATTTTAAAGGGTATGATTGAAACTGCCCAATGTGATGTTTTGTTGTTAGGACATACTCATATACCATTTAAATTTAGATCAAATTCATTATACCTATTTAATCCTGGAAGTGTGGGACAGCCAAGAGATAGAGATCCTAGAGCAAGTTATGGTATTTTAGAAATTGAAAAAGAAAATGTTAATTTTGAAATTAAAAAAGCAAATTATGATATTGATTCTGCAGCTGCTAAAATATTGGAGAAACCTGTACCAAATTTTCTAGCTGATAGACTTCATTTAGGATATTAATTTTATTCAAATAAATTAGAATTAATTATTTACTGTTCTACTTTTTTTCCACAATAATCACAATATTTTGCATTCTTTTCTAAATTACGTCCGCAATAAATACAATATATTGATCTAATTATTTTTTCGATTTTAGATATTCCAATTTTAATTTTATTTTTAGTAATTTTCATGTTAAATTTTTTATCGCAATTTGAGTAAATTGGGCATAGAAGACATTTCATTTCTGGACATAATTTTTCACCAATTATGTTAATTGGATCTTCTAAATTCCAAGGTTTGATATTAAGAGATTTTACAACTTTATTCCAGATTTTTTTAGTTAATGTGGATAGGGGATCTCTGTCAATATATCCTTCAAAGAAATCATCTTGTATCTTAATAACTCCAGTATAGATTGTGAAGAGAACAATATTTCTATTAACAAATATTCCAAGGTCTGTTGATTTTTTGATCTTGAGTAATTTGTCTGTTGACATTAGTTGAATATATCTATGAATTATCCTATCATCATCTATTTCGAAGAGTTTCTTTGTTTTTTTTACTGCTTTTGATAGTTCGAGAGGTTTTTCAGTTAGTTTCCTCGGATCACCAGCGTAACTGTATAGAAGATTTTTTGATATAGTTCTCCAGCGGTTCATATTTTCATTTGGTTCGCTAACATTCAATTTTGTCAGGGTATCAAATATTCCTGTATCGCTTCGTGTTAGTATTTGTTCTGCATCAAAGAACCAGGGTAATTCTTCGTATATTTGTCTGGCTTTTTTCCAAATTGAATTAGAATTGTTCATGAAATCTAAGGCAAAAAAATATGTTAAAAATAGTGAATGACCTTTTGAACCAGAAATCATTCCTTTAGGTAAGCTATAGTCTGGTGGCTCATATTTTTCAAATAATCCTAATTGATTCGTGTATTGATGGTGGATACTTTCACCTAATTCTCTTGCTTTATTCTGGTCGACTATGAGTAATTTTTTTTGGTCAGACATAGGACAATCAGAGGCTTGACTATTCCAGTTTGTCTTAATCTTAAGTTTTCTTTATATCTATTAAGAGGGTTATAAGAGAAAGCATTTTTCTTTTAGGTATATAGTTCATAAGGTTTGTATTGAAAATTGTCAATGAAACTTGATCGTTTGGACATTGAGATTCTTAGAATTCTTCAGGAAGATGCTAGAAAATCCTATGTTAAGATCGCAAAGCAACTGAAAATTACTGAGGGTACGGTGAGATTTCGTATTAAGAAATTGTTGAAGGATGAAGTCATTACACGTTTTCTTGCTTTAATTGATCCGAGGAAATTAGGTTTACAAGTTACAGCGGTAGTAATGCTCAAGGTTGATGGACCGTTTATTGATGATGTTTTTAATAAGTTGATTAATCTTCATGAATCTCAGCATGTCTTTCAGAGTACGGGAGAATATGATATAGTATCTATTGTTCATACAGAGGATCTTCAACATCTTGGAAAATTGATTAATGAAATAAAATCTTTCAAAGGTGTTAAGAATGCGACGTTTTCTGTTATTACAAGATTTGTTAGGGTAGAACCTACATTGAAATTATAAGTCTGCTTACGAATATCGTAAATTATAAAATTATTTTTTAAAATTTTCGTAACTTTTTATATCACATTTCATTTTACTTGGAATACTCGGTCGATTTTGATGCTCATCGAAATGAAAATCGCCAATAAACAAATCATCGTTGTAGGAGGCGGAAAAGTCGGTGAGCGTAAGGTTCAAGCTCTTCTACGTGAAGGAGCAAAAGTAACCGTAGCAAGTAAGGATTTCACAGATTATTTATCAAATCTTGGTAAATCAAATAAAATCAATTTACAGAAAATTGAAAAAAATTCAGAGATTATAGGAACACTTTCTGATTTTGATATAATTATTGCAGCAACTGACGATGAAGAAATGAATATAGAGCTGAGCAAGCAGGCACATAAATCTAGGATCCCTATCTGTGTTGTTGATCACCCTGATTTATGTGATTTTTATTTTCCTGCAACAACAGACTTTGGAAATTTGAAAATTGCTGTCTCAACTAGTGGAAAGAGTCCAGCTATGGCTAGTGTTCTTAGGGAGAGGCTTGAGAAATCTGTAACTAAAGAGGATGTTCTACACGTTGAATTACAAGATTATGCAAGAAAAATTCTGAAATCAAAAATTGACAGCAGTTCACAGCGAAAAAAAATATTGTATGAAATAATGGCTGACAGTCAAATTTCTGTATTAATTGAAGAAGGTAAATTGGAGGAAGCAAAGAAGATTGCAGAAGAGATCATTAACAAATATTGATCCAAATTTTAAAAGATCAATATCAGTCACAAAGAGAAATTCTATTTTTTTTATTTACAAAAGTGTTGGGGATAAATAAATTGTCGTTTCCAAATGTTAGAATGCGAAGAATAAGAAAAACAAACCAATTAAGAGATTTGGTAAGAGAAACAAAACTTACTGTAAAGGATTTTGTCTACCCAATTTTCGTTAAAGAAGGAATATCTAATCCAGAACCTATTGAATCAATGCCAGGACAATATAGACACCCAATCAGTAATTTACAAAATGAAATAGAGACACTAGTATCACTCAATATTCCAGGCGTACTTGTTTTTGGTATTCCTGAAAAGAAGGATGCTCTAGGTTCATCTGCCTATCATGATGATGGTGTTGTTCAAAAAGCTATTAAAAATATCAAGGAAACTAATGGAGATAAAATTATTGTATTTAGTGATGTTTGTCTCTGCCAATATACCGATCATGGACACTGTGGTGTAGTTGAAGATGGAGAAATAATTAATGATAAAACTCTTGGGTTGATGGCAAAGACGGCAGTAAGTCATGCAAAATCTGGTGCTGATATTGTTGCTCCTTCAGCGATGATGGATGGACAAGTTCAAGCAATAAGAGAAAGTCTCGATAAATTTGGGTATCCAGATGTTGCGATTATGGCGTATGCAGCAAAACATGCATCATGCTTCTATGGACCATTTCGTGACGCAGCTTATTCTGCACCATCATTTGGAGACAGGAGAAATTACCAGATGGATTACTCAAATCCTAATGAGGCATTAAGAGAAGTCGAGCTTGATGTCAAAGAGGGAGCTGATATTGTTATGGTAAAACCTGCACTAGCATATCTTGACTTAATTTATCGTGTAAAGACCACATTCAAAATGCCTACAGCTGCCTATTGTGTTAGCGGAGAATATTCTATGATAAAAGCTGCTGGAAAGATGGGTTGGCTCAATGAAAAATCTACAACATTAGAAGTTTTAACGGCAATCAAACGTGCAGGAGCAGATATGATTCTAACATATTTCGCAAAGGAGGTAGCACCATGGTTAAAGAATTAGGATCCAAACCACTCTTTGAGAAAGCATCAAAATTGATGCCAGGAGGAGTTAACAGTCCAGTAAGAATGTTCAAACCCTATCCTTTCTTCACACAGAAAGCCATAGGATCCAAAAATTATGATATTGATGGAAATAGCTACATTGATTATTGCAGTGCATATGGAGCCATAATATTTGGACATAGTCATCCTCCAATAATAGACGCTGTTAAGAAAAAACTTGATTTTGGAACAGTCTATGGGACACCAACGGAAGCCGAGGTTCAATTAGCTGAACTAATAACAGATTCCTTTCCATGTGCTGAAATGGTAAGGCTTGTGAATAGTGGTGCAGAGGCTACAATGCATGCTATACGACTTGCTAGAGGTTACACCAGAAGGAAAAAGATAATCAAATTTGATGGATGCTATCACGGTGCACATGATAGTGTACTTGTTAAAGCAGGATCTGGTGCTACATCATTTGGTATACCAACATCTCAGGGGATCCCCGAAGATACTACCAAGAATACTCTGGTAATCCCCTACAATAATGTTCACTTACTTCAGGAGATGTTCGTGAAGGAAGATAATGATATAGCTGCTATAATTGTTGAACCTGTTATTGGAAATATGGGTGTTATACCTCCATCGGAGGGTTATCTTAGTGAGCTTAGACGAATAACCGAACAGGATAATGCATTATTGATTTTTGATGAAATAATAACTGGATTCAGACTGGCTTTAGGTGGTGCACAAGAATACTATCAGGTTACACCAGATCTTGTTACTCTTGGAAAAGTTCTAGGTGGAGGTTTTCCAATATCAGCTATTGCAGGAAAAAGAAAGATAATGGAACACTTCTCACCAATTGGTAAAGTGTATCAGGCAGGAACATTCAGTGGAAACGCAATATCTGTAGCTTCAGCTATTGAAACAATAAATGAACTGAAACAGAAAAAATCTAATTTGTATGGTAGCCTTGAGAACTTTACCAACAAATTGACCAATAGCTTAAGGGATTTGATTAGTAAAAATCAGATGAATGTACAGATCAATAATATTGCATCAATGTTTACAGTCTTCTTTACAGATATTCCTGTAACAAATTCTGATGGAGCACGATCCTGTGATAGTTCAAAATTTATGAAGTTTCATTCAGAATTAATGAAGAGAGGAGTATTTTTCCCACCATCTCAATTTGAGTCATGTTTTGTTACAGCTTCTCATAATGAAAAAGATCTTAGTAAGACGGTGGATGCTGCAGTTGCTGCATTGAAGGCGATTTGAGGTTAAATAAGCTGAAATTGATAGTTGGTACAAGAGGAAGTAAACTATCCCTTATTCAAACCTCTGGTGTCGTTGAAGATCTCAAAAGACGTAATCCGGAGGTTGAAGTTCAAACCAAGATTATTCAGACTACTGGTGATAAATTAGAATCTGAGCCTTTAGAGAAAATTTCTGGAAAAGGCGTTTTTGAGAAGGAGATAGATGAAGCTGTAATCAATAGTGAAGTTGATTTTGCAGTACATAGTATGAAAGATGTACCTGCAGAACAGTCGAGTGAATTAACTATAGCTGCTGTTCCTAAACGTGCACCTGCTAATGACGTTTTTATTTCAAAGAAATATTCGAAACTTGTCAGTCTGCCTAAAGATGCGTCAGTGGGTACTAGTAGCCCTAGGAGGACAGCTGAACTGCTTAGATTTAGACCAGATCTGAAGGTTCTGCCTATACGGGGCAATGTGGATACCAGAATAAGAAAAATGGATGAAGGTATGTACGATTCAATTATTCTTGCTCAGGCGGGTGTAATACGAATGGGTATGCAGGATCGAATCGTTGAATGTTTATCAATTGAAGAGTTTACTCCAGCTCCAGGTCAAGGATTCTTAGCAATTATATCAAGAAATAATCGAGATGATATTCTGAATATTCTAAGAACTGTGAGTGATGGAAATTCATTTGCTGAGGCACAAGCTGAACGCGCATTTATGAATGAAGTTGGAGGCGGATGCAAAATTCCTCTAGGAGCATTTGCATATGTGCAAGGCAAGACAATCAGAATTTTGGGTTCAATTATTTCTCCAGATGGTGCAAAACGTGTTAATGTAAGAGAAGATGGGCCAATGGATGATCCGGAATCAGTAGGTAGAAATGCTGCTAAGAAGATATTGAATATGGGTGCAAAGGAAATAGTTGATTCATGGAACAGGTCTTGATAATTTGATTATAATGATTTGATATGGACGATTATTGAGTTGAAGAATAAATCAAAGAAATCAGCCAAAACTAAACTTGGGAAAGTGTATTTAGTCGGATCCGGACCGGGCGATTTAGGTCTTCTAACATTAAAAGGATATGAATTACTCAAGACGGCTGATGTCATTATTTATGATAGACTAGTCTCAAAGACTATACTGAAACAGATTCCATCCAAGACAAAGAAACTTTATGTTGGAAAATCAACGGGAAAACATAGTGTTCCCCAAGAGAAGATAAATGAGTTAATTGTTAAGGAATCGAAACAGGGTAAAAAAGTAGTTAGGTTAAAGGGTGGAGATCCATTTATTTTTGGTCGTGGCGGGGAAGAGGCTCAGTCATTATTTAATGCATCAATTCCCTTCGAGATCGTTCCTGGAATATCTTCTGCGTCTGCGGTTCCTGCATATGCTGGAATACCATTAACTCACAGGGATTATGCTTCATCTGCTGCATTAGTTACTGGACATGAAGGTTGGGCTAAGAAGGGGAGTCAGGTTAACTGGGAAGGGCTTGCGAAAGCTGTTGATACTATAGTTGTTTTGATGGGTGTTTCCAATCTTGTATCAATTATTGAGGGGATAAGTAAGGGTGGAAGGAATGAAGATACTCCTGTTGCAATAATTGAGGATGGGACAACACGAAAACAGCGTGTAACTGTTGGAAAGTTGTCAGATATTGTTGTGAAGGCGAGAGAGAGAAAAGTGGAGCCTCCAGCAGTTATTGTCATTGGTGATGTGGTTAAACTTAGAAAGGAATTGGCTTGGTTACGAGGTTCAAAGCGTGAGTCTTAAAGGTAAAGTAGTTGCGATCGTTAGGCCTCCAGATCAAGTTAAGGAACTATCTGATGTAATTGAATCTTTAGGTGGCACCCCATATGAGGCGCCTCTTATTGAGGTTACACCTGCTAAAGATCAGGAATTTCTCATCAGATTGATTAAAGATACTGTTTCTGGTAGAATGGATTTCATTGCTTTCATGAGTCAAAATGGTGTTAGACAAACTTTTGAGGTTGCAAAGAGTGAAGGTCTGGAAAAATCCTTCAAAGATCATCTTAGAAAGATAAATTTGATTTCAATCGGGCCGAAGACGAAACTTGAACTTGAAAAAATTGGTTTTAGTAATGTAAAGTTACCTGAAGAATACAGTTCCCATGGTTTAATCAGACTTCTTGAGAAGACAGATCTTAAAGGTAAAAGAATTGGGTTACCGAGAGCTAAAGGCGTTGATGATACTTTAAGAGTTGCATTTGAGAGGTTGGGTGCTGAAGTATTTGAGGCTGAAGCATATGAAGTTCAAAAGACTTCGGATACTTCTTTAGTAAAGAAGCTGATTAGGGATTTAATTAATAGGAAGATTGATGTTATTGCGTTTACCAGTCCTTCTACTGTTAGGAGTCTTATAGAAAATTCACGGAAATTTTCAGATCTTGAAAAAGTTAAAACAAGTTTACAAAAAATTGTTATTGCTTCCATTGGAACTACGACTAGGAAAGTGTTGGAAGAGCTTGGTTTTGAAGTACAAGTTACACCTTCAGAATTTACGGTAGAAGCTTTGGCGAAAGAGATCGCATCATATTTCGAAAAAGAAGATAAGATAAAAAAAAATTTAGGGCTTGACAAGCTGGATTCTAAAATTCTTGAAGCATTACAATTTGATTTTCCGTTAGTTGAGGATCCTTGGGAGCATATTGCTGAGAAGATAGGTGTTGATTCTCAGAATTTATTATCAAGAATTAAACGAATGATTGAGCTTGGAATTATTAGAAAGATTGGTGGTTTTCCTAATCTTAAGAAAATAGGTTTCACAGCTTCTACTTTGATTGGTGTTAAGGTTCCACAAGACAAACTTGAGGAGATTACGAATATCATTAATGGTCTTAATAGTGTATCACATAATTATTTGAGAGAACATCAATACAATCTATGGTTTACAATCACAGTAAAAGATAATGAAGAAATTCAAAAAATTATCGAATCGGTAAGGAATATTGGAATTTCTGATGAGGATATTCTCAATCTTCCTGTAGTAAAGAGTTTCAAGACTGATGTGAGGTTTACACTATGAAAGGTTCTGGAAACATTCCTGATGATTTAGATATGAAATTAATGTCGTTTCTACAAGCTGGAATACCAGTCGAAGCGGATCCGTATAGGGAGATTTCAGAAAAATTAGGATTAAATCGACAGGAAATTATTTCAAGATTAAAAAAGCTTCATGAAGATGGAATAATTAGGAGGTTGGGAGCCTCAATTGTTCCATCCAAGCTGGGTTATGAAGCTAATGGTATGGTTGTCTGTGAAGTTTCAAGCGATAAAATATCTGAAATTGGAGAATATTTAGCTGGTTTAAAAGAAATTACTCATTGTTATGAGAGAAAACCAGTTCCTAATGTTTGGAATTATAATTTGTTTTTCATGATTCATGGATTATCAAGAAGTTTAGTTGAAGAATATGTATCTAAATTGTTGAAAAAACTTGGAATAAATAAATTTGAGATATTATTCAGTGTTAAAGAGTTGAAGAAAGCTAGCGTGATGTTCTAGAAGGATCCGTGGTTGATTTGATTAGGCTTACAGAATTACTTCATGGAGAAGGAACTGTAGCTAAGATTATGAAACATCGTCAAAAGGATCCTACATGTATACCCAGTAATTTGTTAGCGTTTTCAGAACAGAAGAGGCCACTGATTTTTTGGAATTTGACTAGTAGCTGTAATCTTAATTGTTCTCAATGTTACATTAATGCTGATAGTAAACAATCTGAAAATGAATTATCTACACAAGAAGCTTATCGGTTAATTGATGAAGCAGTTACCTCTCGAACTCCTTTGCTAATGTTTAGTGGTGGGGAGCCTCTTGTTAGACCAGATTTTTGGGAATTATTATCATATGCTAAGGAGATGGGTGTAAGGGTAGCTATCAGTAGTAATGGGATCCTGATAACAAAAGCTGTTGCGGAGAGACTGAAAGAAAATAATGTTGAATATGTTGGGATTTCACTGGATGGTGCTAAAGCTTCAACGCATGATATGATTAGAGGTCAGAAAGGAAGTTTTGATAGTTCAATAAATGCTTTGAAGAATTGTATTGAAATTGGAATTAAATGTGGAATCAGAATTACTGCAACAAAAGACAATTACAAAGAAATTCCTGAACTTATCGATCTTGCAGTAAAGCTTGGTGTTCCAAGATTCTGTCTATATTGGCTGGTTCCAAGTGGCAGAGGAAAAAAGGAATACAAAAATAAACAGCTTAACAAAGACCAAGTTTCTTGGGTACTCGATAAACTGTATAATGCAGCATCTAAACTGGATCCGAAGAAAATGGAGATTTTAACTGTTGATGCTCCGCAAGATGCGGTTTATGTTTTGAATCGGTTGAAAAAAGAGGATCCGCAGAGATATGAAAAGGCTCGAGAAATCTTAGAGTTAGTAGGGGATACCTGTAGTGCAGGTGATAGAGTCCTCAACATTGATCCTCAAGGTAATATCTATCCATGCCAATTCGCACAGCTTGAAGTATTGAAAGTTGGAAATATAAAACAGGAAGAACTTGAGAAAATTTGGAATGATACTACTAATGCTTCTCTTACAAATCTAAGAAACAAAGTTGACAAACTCAAAGGTCAATGTGGGAAATGTGTTCATAAGAGAATATGTAGTGGAGGATGTAGAATCAGAGCCTACCATGAATATGGAGACATATGGGCTGAGGATCCATTCTGCATATCCTATCAAAGCGAATCATCAAACAAATGATTTCTGAAAAATGTAAGATTAGCACTTCCTTTCAGTTCAATTTTGGATGCTCTCACCAGCTATGGGGGGATATAGATGGGAGTGTGGTTTGGGTTTCCACGTGGTTGCTATGTAAAAATTAGGTAAATTAGCTTTTCAGCTAGCTAAATTTCTTTTGTTAACTGTGGGTAACTGGTTTCTCAGGTTCTTTGAAGTTCAGTGACGTGTTGATCTCTAAAATTCTTTTTTGCTTCAAGTAATTTACCAGTTCGTCTATCTTAGAAGGAGATGTGTGAGCTAGCTTCTTAGATTTGTCCAAATCAAGATCAAGATCAGTTCTACGCTCAATCTTTGAAGGTAATTTTTCTTTGGCAACTGGAGCGGCTATATTTAGATCAGCATCGGATATGTTACCAGATTCCAACTTATTTGCTAATGCGTGATATTCCTTGTTCACAGCCTGAAGAAGAGACAGTTTGGTATTCAAATCCTTGACAATGGGGAAAGCACTTACTGATAACGCGCATCCAACCAAGTCATCTACTACATCTTCTTTAACTTTTTCAGACATAATATCACTAATATTAATCTCTCCAAAGTATAAAATTAGGTTTATGTTAGCGTGCACTATTCCTGTTAAGCTAGCTACAGAGAAATCTAATTATCTCAATTATGCTTATCTAGGTATATGCTAAACGAATATGCCAACCTTAGGAAACAATCGAAAGAAATTTTCGAATTAATTGATGGTAATTACTGGTCAGATGCAGAAAAGAAGATAAAAGATTTGATCCCTAAATTTCCTGATTGTGGGGTCTATGTTTCAGAGTTGGCAAGGATCCTTAACGGTATGAAAAAAAGTATTCAGCCGTGGGATTACTTGGATGGGAGAAGAAACGAATATCAGGAAAAAGAAATCTTTCCTCAACAGATTTCTGATGCGCTAGTCGATTTTCAAATGTATATTACCAAACCTAAATCAAAACTGAAATGAGGTTTAGTTAGCTAGCTTAACTCACTCTTACCATAACTCTCACCTAATAATCAACATCACATACGCCATAACATTACAGAATTAGTTTTTAATTATTATAAAGCCAAAAGCTAAAGCGGAAGATATCAAACAAATTCCTGCACCAACCTCATCATTCGATAAATTAGAGTTAATTGCAAAGATAATCCCGATCCAACCAGTAATAAAAGCGCTTACGGTAGCTGAAAGTTTAATATCAAATTTCATAAAAAATCCTCCTCAATATTTCGAATTGCATTTTATTTATCTTATTTTTATTTTCTTAGCGATCCTTTCATACCTTCTACCTTTGTAGAGAGGCCTGAGTAGTAACGACTTTTCCATAGCTTACGTGCTAAACTGATTATCAAATTACTTGCTACAAAGGTTGATAGTGTCAAAATAAGATACTTTAACAGCGAAGGAATTGCCAGATTTAGCATGGTTAAGGCTATAACACCAAGAACTATCACATGAATGATATAAACATAGTAAGAATTCTTATTCCACTCTTTTCCAATTCTTCCTTGCTTATTCAGATAATATCTGAAAGTACTAATCATAACGAAAAGCAAGCATAGTAATGAAAGATTAAAACTAAACCACATTAGAAGACTATCAGTGATCCTTGAAAAAATAAAATGACCTGGATACATCAAGTAAATAATATAGAAATAAATGTATACAATTATTGGAATACATGCAGTAAAAATAACTCCAAAATAAATTCTTATTTGTACCTTTTGACTCAAATATATTCAGCTTATAACACAGAGAACCTAAAAGAAAAATCATAAAATAAATTAAAAGTCTTTCATTTTGGAAATCTATCAAAACTGTTTTTGTCCAACCCATACCATTAAAAATATCCATACAAAAACTATCCACAAAACCAATAAGAAAGACTGCAAAAACAGCTCTCTTCAAAGAAATATTAAATCTAGTTAAATTTACTCTTCTTAAAAGTAAATACATTATGCTGAATAGAAATAGGACAGGTAGAAACCATAACCAATTTTGACTAGTAAGTTGGTTAAAGTGTAAGTATGTGGTCCAGTTTTCTTGAGGAAGATTTCGGGAGTATAAAAATATCACTTTGTAAAGTGGAATTATAATCAAAACAGCTATGACCCAAGGAATCATCAATCGTTTAAATCTATCTTTAAAAAATACCCAATCTTTCTTAGTTTTCAATGATAAAGGAGTAAAATACCCTGCAATAAAAAATAAGGTAGCAATAAAAAAATATCCACTATTAAATTTACTAAATCAGGTAAATCATTAGTTGAAGAGTCAACAACAAGCCAATTTATGTAAGTTCCAACGCCACTACTTGCATAAACAAGTCCAGCATGATAAAGAACCACTAAAAAAATCATGAAAGTTCTTAGATTGTCTAAAAAGTAAATCCTATTTCCCTTGATTGTGTCTTGTTCTTGATCAGTCATCTCCATATCTCCCAACTTATGCTGTTTGAATAGTAATTACAATAGTACCAAATTACATTTTTTTAACGATACAAGCGTGCCCTCGATTGTTTTATTTTGTGTGTCCCTTGGTGAGAGCATCCAAACTTGAACTAGCGTTTCCTTTTTTCTTCTTTTTCAGTCGTAGGCAGACGCTCATTTCATAAAAGCCTTGACCAATCCAAAAAGGATGAAACCTACACCAAGTCCAACCAATACACCAACAGCAGTTATATTGTAATAAATTCCAAGCCCAATGCCAATCATAAACGCACCAACAAAAACAAGACCCCCAGCAGTATCTGCTTTTAACTTATTCTCTTTCTTAGCCATAACACATCACTTACTTAGGATTTTGTAACTCTATGATATTTATATAATCCGTTACGCGCGCGCTGATTTTATTGTGTGCTCACCAGCTATGACTCAGGATATTCAGAACTTGATCTCACAGTAGATCAGATATAAGACATAACTGAAATGCCAATAGCAAAATATTATCTATTGCATGCAAATATCAAACAAATAGTCAGGAAAGTTCAGATCGAAGAGGGCATAGATTTAATGATAATTCCAGTTATAGGAGGAGACTAACATGGAAAGGAAATGTCGATACTGCAAAGAGGGTCAACTAAAAGTAGTAAGTCCACCTCACGCTTCAATAACAAGATACCAATGTGAAAAGTGTAGCAAGACAGAATACGAAACTAAGCCCGCAGGACTTGGAGAAGAACGTATAAGTGGCTCAAAACGCGAGCTGAAAAAAAGAGGAATAATAAAGGAGAAAAAAAAGAAAGAAGAAGATGAGTAAACCAATGGGGACTTAGCGCATGCTATATCCTCTATAAGCTGAAGCCGTATGAAATGCCTATTTCTTTCTCTCTTTATTATCAGTTTGTTAATATCAACTCTAATTTTACCCTCCAAATGTGAAACAATCGAAATCATCAAAAACGGAGGATTTGAAAAGAACTTAGACGGATGGACATCTTTCAGCTATTGCAATCAACTACCTAGAGATGCTATAGTCACAAGTTATCTCTCACATTCAGGGGAATACTCCCTCCGAGCAGATTGTGGTACAGGAGGCGAACATTGTTTTGGAGTTGGTGGTGGTGCTAAACAACAGATAGAATTAAACAAAGCAACTAACCTAACTTTAAATTTCTGGGTTTACTTATTCGGTATTCCTGAAATCAATGCATGGACAGAAATCGCATTAATTACTGATTTCCATATGCCTGAAACCAACAAAACGCTAGTATATTATTTGGCATGGGTTGATAATATTCCTATTTACAGTCATTATCCACTACCCACTATGGATTCCGAGAATATTTCGAATATTTTACTTCATGACTTGAAGAATGATGAATGGAACTATGTTGAAAGAGACCTAGTAGCAGACTTTGAGAACACTTATCCTGATAATTCTTTAGATACTGTTCAGAACATGACATTTACAATACTCGCAGTTAGTTTTCAAAGGTTGTCTTTCACTTCCAAAGGATCCTACTGGGATGATATTAGCTTAACCAGCTTCATTTCTGAACCTACAACTACAACTACACACACAACTACATCACCACAGACTACTCCACCACAAACTACTACTCCATCACCTACTTCACCACCTCCAACTGAACCTACACCAACTCAGGAACCTCGGAATCAGACTGTAGGATGCATTATTGCCACAGCAACATATGGTAGTTCAATGACTCCTGAAGTATCCTATATGCGTCATGTAAGAGACAATATGATAGGTTCAAATGAGTTAGGAAGAATTCTAGTTACTGGATGGAATATTTTCTATTATTCATGGTCTCCATCTCTAGCTGGTATAATCTCGAAATCGGAGACACTTCAAACTCTGACTAGAATTTTACTTATACCTTTAATTGTAATAATCAATTTTACAGCTTTTGTATTTTCTGGCATAGCATTAATCAGTTTACCACTAGCGTCTACTGTTGCATTCTATGTTGGCATATCGATGGGTCTACTTGTATACTTCATCATGCCAACAATATTGTTGTTTATGATCTCCAGAAAAAGTGTTCAACAAAAATCATTAAAGGTATTCAGCAAGAATGAAAAAAACAGCACCTAGAATCAAGAGAATCGCCAAGCCTATAGTAATTGCAGTGATTCGAGTCTTTCTCTCACTTTCTGTTAAAAGTCTACGTGGTTGCCCCCATTTTTTATAATTTGCTAAACCAGTTAGTGTGAATACTAAACCCAAGATCAAGAATATTGGTATAGACTCATATAATCCAGTTAAAATGCCAACCAAATATACTGTCACGAATATTGTTCCCATTATAAACCAGGAACGGTAGTCTGGTTCTTTCTGTGTCCTACCTCTCTTTAATGTATAGACAACAGCGATAATACCTAATAGAACTATTACAGCTAATACAGCAAATAATAGAACATCCATTGTGAATTCAACTAAATTATCAATGGACCATCTATATAATCTATTTTTTTGGATACAGAATTCAGAGACATAACAATGACTATATATTCTACTTTTCTAACCGAATCAAGAACAACACAATGATATTCATGGCGTATTCCAAATGACTAAAACACATTCTATTTTAAATAAAAAAGAAAGTCAATTTGATTTTCTTGAGAAATTTGCTCTAGATTCAGGTGCTATTGAAGCTAAAATAATTCCAGCAGAAAACGTAGTTGTTGAAGATAGAGTTGTTCTCAAGTGCATTTCAGGATGTCCCTCATATAAGAAGAAGTTGACTTGTCCACCTTACGCTCCGACAGTTGATGAATTCAGAAAGATGTTGAAAGATTATCGATTTGCTATGTTAGTCAAATTCAAATCTAATGCTGAAATGAAAAACGAAGACGTAGCCAGAAGTCTATTAAGATGTCAATATGACGAAGAAATTTCAAAAGGTCTCAAAGAAGAAGCAATAAAATTTATAGATGACTGGAAAAAAGATAATAAAAAATTCAATCATATAGTTCTAGAAATTGAAAAAGCCGCTTTCAATAATGGTTTCACGTTTGCAATAGGATTTTCAATCGGATCCTGTTCTTTATGTGATAAATGCAGTATAGAGAATAAGATATGCATCTATCCGAGTATGATTCGTTTTCCGGAACATGCAGTTGGTGTTAATATGAAAAGGACTGTTGAAGAGGCAGGTATGACAATATCTTTTCCCTTTGAAAAGGTACCTGACCCTGTAGCACTATTATTAATTGACTAGATTACCTACTTTGTATAATCAAAAGATATTATATTTATGAATCAGTTTTGGGTTAAGGTCTTAGGTATTCTTGTTTTAATTGCTCTAACCAATGGAATAGCGATTATAGCACCTATCATCATTTGACCTATGTTTACGGGTATCTCAACAATGGCTGCTACTCCTAGTATTAGTTGCTGGTAAAGAAAATAGCCTATCACCATCACTGTTCCCCCAATCAATATTGAGATAATCTGCCAACTTAGGTACGGATCTTGTTTTAATGATATGCATAATATTGTGATTGCAGCAATCACAGACAATATAATCCAGAATAAGTTTGGAATATTAACCTCAAATCCTGACGATAAAATTGGCCAAGCAATTGCAATCTCCATCTTTCCACTATAGTATGTGGATCCTATCAAGTATATGATACAGGCAAACGATATTGCAGCAACGATTGATAGAATCTTACTAGTTCTAGGACTCAATTTCCTGTATGGATTTCTTGAAGCTAAAAATCCTACAATAACGCCTTCTAGACCTTTTATGATTAGAGTTGCTGGTGCATATACTGCATAACCTAGAGCTAAATCTGCAATCATTGATCCGATACCAGCTGATAATCCTCCAATTGAAGCACCAAATAGAAGAGCTGCAACGTAGACCATGGTTTCTCCAATATTGAAATATCCTCTAGTAGCAGGTACACTAACCGAAAATGAGATTGTTGCAACAGCAGTCAATGCTGTAAAGATAGCAATCAGACTAACCTTCCATGCAGGACTAGTTATACTAAATCCAGACAGTTTGATCACAAGATTGTTAATGTTATTCTAGAATTGAATATATAACTAGCTAGAAATAGAATAATCTTCAAATTCTAATGTTCTTAACAGCTTAGGCTATTTACATTTAGAAGATATTTTATGGCTTATGCTTTAGCGCATAATATGCGTAGGTGACTAAAATGGAACTATATATGATTATAGCAATTACTACTGGTTTGTTTTTTTCCCTACGTCATATTGTCAACAAATATATCATTGAAAACCACATGAGTGGCATTGCATGGTATTATTACTATACTGCAATTAGTATAATTTCTTTTCCGATTATTTCTTGGTTAATTTCACCAATAGTTTTCCCATCTATGCAATCTTGGTTTTACATAATATCTTCATCTACAGTGAGTTTTATTGCTGTTTTGATCTTAATCTATGCCTTAACTATCGGTGATGTAACTACAGCTGGGCCAGTTATCAGTTCAAAACCCATTTTCATTGTACCACTAAGTTTCATTTTTCTAGGCGAATTTTATGGTTTCGCAATTATTGGATGGATTCTTCTGATAGTTTTCGGCGCAATCATGACCTCTTGGAATCAAGGGATGAAATCCAAACATGTGTTGTCTAATAGAGCGCTAGGTCTATTTTTTATTACTACAGTTTTAATGGCGATGGTCAGTATTTTTAGTAAACCTGCATTGCAGGAATTAGATCATTTCAACTATATGGGTTGGTGGCACATTGTTCAGGCTCCTTTACTCCTAGCATTCATGCCTTTTGTCATGAATAAAACTGAAAAAATCAATTTCAGAAAACGTTGGAAATCAACACTACCTTACGCAATTCTTGAAAATGTGGTTCTATATGGTAGTATGATAACTCTATTTTTTGCATTGAAATATTCTGTTACATTAACTGAAGCATTAGTTACCACCCAAGGAGTTTTCACTGTGGTAATAGGATCCATAATATCTCGAATTAACCCAAATTTTCTAGCTGAAAAACATACAAAACAAATTTACATAATCCGATTTCTTGGAGCCATCTTAATACTCATTGGAGTTTACCAAATATTATTATGAAAATGATTTTAGTACATGCGTTTATATCTTAATACTTATAGCTCTCACTAGAACTTGTAAAGGCGAGTCATAATCTTTGATAGAACAATCCAGCCTCATCTCTTTTCTTGTAATTCTAATAATTGTTGCAATCTCACCATTTATTGCACGAAAGATCCGTATACCCACCATTGTACTCGAAGTGGCAATAGGACTGCTACTCGGTAAATCATTTCTAAATTTCATTAGGGAAGATCAATGGATAGAGTTCTTCTCTTTTATCGGTCTCATATACTTGCTATTTTTAGGAGGATTGGAGATCAATATACATGAATATCTTAAAAATAAAATGGCTGCTACAATTATAGCATTAGCATCAATATTGATACCATTCCTTCTTGGTTACTGGATGGGAGAAATAATTGGTGTTTATCCGATCCTTCTTGGAACCATACTCTCAACAACCTCTCTCGGTGTTGTTATCCCATTAACAAGAGAGATTAAAGATAGACCACGTTTTACAACACTTCTCTTAGCATCAACCATGCTGGTGGATATTATCAGCATGCTTTTACTAACCGCATCAATTCAGACAGCTTCAAATCCACAAGCTGTAAGGTTCATCTATTCTTACGCTATTTTTGGATTATTACTATTAATACCATTTATCATACGACATTTTAAAATTCCAAGATGCATTAGTGAATGGTTTGAAGAACTGTCTCATCTTCAACTTGAAGTCAGAATTTGTTTTGCATTAATCGCAGCTTTTGCGTTATTAGCTGAATTCATAGGAGTCGAAGCGATCTTAGGAGCCTTTTTATCAGGACTAATTATCTCAGAGTTAACTCATAGAGGCAGTCTTTTAGAACAGAAGATGATGGGTTTTGGATACGGATTTTTCGTTCCTTTCTTCTTCATAATAGTAGGTGCCACTATCGACCTAAACTTTCTCGTTAAAGAAATTTCGAATATTTCTCTCCTAGTAATACTATTAATTTTGGGGATCGGAGGGAAAGTCCTTGGGGTAACGATTGCAGGCAAAATTGTAGGCTTTACTTCTCGTGAGAGCTTGTCTTTGGGATTTATAGAGAGTGCAAGACTCAGTTTAGTCTTGGCCGGTGCTACAATCGCCAGATCTGTTGGTCTAATTAATGATGCTCTATACTCAATTCTAGTACTGTTTGCAATGATAACTGTAATTGTAGGTCCTTCACTAGGAATGATATTTCTTAAAAAGCCAACAGAATATCATCTTCACATTCCTGAAATACAAGTAGGATCCTGGAGCAGCGAAGAAGAATCCTAGCGTCACGCTATTTATTGATCATTTTAATGTAATTGCTTGTGCTGGACATGAATTAGCGGCTTCATTACAGTCACACTTGTCACATCCTTTCGGATCCTTAACATGAGACTTCCCATCATCACCTAATTCAAAAACATCAGGACAAGTAGATGCACATAAACCGCATCCTATACATTTCTCTTTATCAACTGACGGAGTAACCATTAAAACCACTTAAGTTTGTAATAGTTAAATTTTTGATATTTATATTTCACTAATCTTCTTAATCAAAATATTATGACTTCAATTTAACAAATATACTCGTACTGCTACGCCATAAAATACCATAAGGAGACTAAAATGATAATTAGAAGAGAAAAAAATGAGGATTTTAAAAGTATATACGAAATTAATTATCAGGCATTCAAACAGAAAAACGAAAGTGAATTGATTGAAAGAATAAGAGGTAGTAAAAATTTTGTTCCTGGACTTTCTTTAGTTGCAGAAAAAAATGGGAAAATAGTGGGGCATCTTCTATTATCAAAGATTAAGATCAAAGGAGAAAAAGTATACAAATCACTTATTCTTGCACCTTTAGCTGTCCTACCTGAATTACAAAAACAGGGAATTGGAGAAAAATTAATTAAAGAAGGATTAAAGAAAGCCAGAGAACTTGGATTCAGTTCGGTAATTGTTGTAGGACATAAAGATTATTATCCAAAGTTTGGATTTGAAAAAGCATCTAAATGGAATATTAAGTGTTCTTTTGAAGTCCCTGATGAAGCGTTTATGGCGATTGAATTAAACAATGGAGCTCTAGCAGAAAAATCTGGAATTGCAGAATTTTCTAAAGAATTTGAAATTCCATAGCATTATTAAAACCTGCACAGGTTAATAAAAAAATAATTAGATGATTTACTATTTTTTCAGTGTAACTGCAACAATAATGAATCAATGATGATACAATTATCCGATAGACTTTAAGTTCATGGATTAAATCACTATTCTATTTCCAATGGGAGATACAATGATGACAAGAAAAGCTAAGACATCTGATAATTTAGAAACAAATGAAGACGATGTAATTTATCTCCCTGAGTCAACATTAAGAGAAATTGATATAGCAATTAAGCATACCAAACTTTATAGTAACAGGGAAAAATTCATTGAAGCTGCTATACAAAATTTCATCTCTGATACAAACCAAGAAAGCAAAAACTATCGTGATAGGGAAGAATTCATTGAAGCTGCTATACAAAATTTCATCGCAATAACTAACAAACAGAAAAATAAGTAATAGACTAGATATGAGTACACATAATCAAATGATCTGTTATATTATTGAAGAAATTTTAGAATTTTTAATTTCAGAGAATATCGCTACATTCACAAACTTCTAAAACAAAGGAATATCAATCATACAATATACTTTTCCTAGGTCAAGTGTGATTTAGCTGATCAAAGTGAAAAAGAAAATTAAACCAGCCAACAAACTTCATACAGAATCAATAATCATAGATGGCTTGAACATAAGTGTCTGGGATAGAGAAACGTTTAGCAAACTCAGAATTGGTGGAATAACAGCGGTAAACGTTACAACTGTTTGTTGGGAACATTTCAGAGATTCAATTCAAAATATTGAGAAATGGAACAGAAGATTCGAGATTTTTAGTGATCATATAATACCAATTAGAAATGTTAAGGATATAATAAAGGCCAAAAAAATTGGAAAAACAGGAATAATAATAGGATTTCAAAACACAACACCAATCGAAGAAGACATAAACCTACTTAGAATATTCAAAGATCTAGGAGTCAGAATCATACAACTAACTTTTCAAGATCGCAACTATGTTGGCGATGGATGCTGGGAAAGAACAGATGCTGGTCTAAGTGAATTTGGATTAAGAGTAATAAAAGAAATGAATCGTCAAGGAATACTTATCGATCTCTCTCATGCTGGAGATAAAACAGTTGTTGAGGCCATTGAAGCATCAGAAAAACCTGTTACATTCACTCATGCAAATCCTAGATCACTTAAAGACAATCCACGTAACAAAACAGATGAACAAATATCTACTCTAGGAGATAAAGGAGGAATAATCGGTGCAACCCTCTATCCTCCACTTCTTTCTGCAGGTTACAAATCTGAACTAAACGACTTTCTTGATGTCATCGACTACTTGGTAGACCTTGTAGACGTAGATCATGTTGCGATCGGTTCGGATTTTACAGAAAACCAACCCACTGAATTCTTTATAGAGGCGCTTACAGGTAAAAGTTGGGAGAAGCCGTTATCCAAAATAAAATATCCTATGATCTATCCCGAGAATATCAAATCTGTAACAGAATTTCCAAATATTACAGAAGGACTAGTTAGGCGAGGTTATGCTAACAAAGACGTTAAGAAAATTATGGGTGAAAATTGGCTTAAATTATACTCCAATGTCTGGAAAAAATGAAAATAATAGTAATGTAGTGCTTGCTAACAAATTCCAACATTAATTGGATATTATTGAATAGATATATCTGAGTGAGTTAGGATTGCAGGTTCAAATTAAGACTCCATCAAGATTACATCTTGGATTAATTGATTTGGATGGAGGATTAGGGCGTGTTTTCGGTAGTATCGGTATAGGAGTAAATTATCCAAATGTAATTCTAACAATGAATCGATCTGAGAGACTTGTGATTCATGGAGACACTAGTACCATATGTAAGCAATCCATTACAAGATTGCGTAAAAAATATGGTATAAAAGAAAATGTAACTCTCAACTTGAAGCATAAAATTCCTGAACATGTTGGTTTAGGTTCAATGACCCAAATCACTTTAGCTGTAGCCACATCTTTTGCTAAAATATTTCATATCAAAGCTACAATAAACGATTTAGCATTAGTGATGGCACGAGGTAATGTCTCGGGAATTGGAACAGCTATTTTTCAGCATGGTGGGTTTGTAATTGATGGTGGAAAAAAGATAGGAAAAAGCAAATACGCCATCAAACCAAACATTCCCCCCATACTTTTTCATCATGATTTTCCAGATGACTGGATGTTTGTTGTAGCCATTCCAGATGTAAAACGAGGATTTACTGATAAAGAAGAAGCATATGCATTCAAAAGATTACCTCCAATGCAACCATCTGATGTTGGTCGAATATGTCGTTTGATAATTATGAGACTGTTACCATCATTGATGGAACATGAAATTGAAAATTTTGGAGACGCACTAACTAGAATTCAGAGTATTGTTGGGAAAAATTTCTCTCCTATTCAAGGAGGGACATACTCCAGTATTGAAGTGAAGAAATGTATAGAAAACATGACAAAGTTAGGAGCATATGGAGTAGGACAAAGCTCATGGGGCCCAACATCTTATGGATTGGTAAAAGGTAAAAGACAAGCTAAGAGTGTCCAATCCAGTCTGCAGACTCTTCTTGATGAACGAGTAGGTGGACAAGTCTTTATTGTGAAGGCAGATAACAAAGGAGCTCAAATAAAAGTTACAAAATAGCAGTAACTAAACACAGAAATAAAATTTTTTCAATGCTTCTCAATTTTTTTATAATCTCTTTTCTTCTTACCTCAGGATATAGAACATAATCTAAAACAGTTCCTTTTGTATGTGTAATTTTCATTTGTTTAAGCAAATCAATATATTCACCTTTTGCGATTCCATTTGATAATATTGCTGCTCCCTGAGCGACATCTTTGGCTTCTTTTGTAAATCTGTGTATAGGATTTCGTGTAGGTATTTTAAATTGCTCATCTAATCTTTGCTTTAGGTCATCATAGATTTCTTTATTTCTAGATAATCTCCCTGTCAAGATTATTTCTCTCGGTTGGTTTTTGAATGAAGTTAAAAGTAGCGCAACTGCCTTCACTATTCCTTCCTTAAGACTTTCCCAAGCTTTATTGTATTCATCTCTAAGAAGATTTGCAGAGAAGTCCTCTACGTCTAGAATTCTATTTGCAGCGATGAATGTCGCACCGGCTTCAAAGAGTTTCAGTTTACTAAACTCACCCAAAAGGTAAGCCAATTCACCATCCATTTGACCCAAACTCAGATAACCAGGGCCAGGGAAGATTGTTCCACCAACAGCATCGATGATTTGTCCATTTTCCACAGCCATAGCAGCATTATAACCAAATCCCATTTCTATAACGATCAAATTTGTATTGCTATATTGAATTTTATATTCTTCAGATTGATCCCATATTGCAAAAGCTGCAACACATGTTTTATCAGCGGTTCCCATATCTATCTTATTCATTTTTCTATGTTGAGGAATAGTTGGCAAAAGTACAACTCCTGGCAGTGAATATGCATTCAATTTGGCATTTTTCATCATCCATAATAATTTTCGTAATCCAGAAAGAACCGGGATATTCACATCTTCAATCTTATCAAGAGTCGTTAAAGCCACATCTTCTTCTGTAAATTCAGAGATATGTTTGAATTCTAGTCCATATCCAGATGGTCCTACAATAACATCTGATTCAGTACTCTTAATTATCTCAAAGACATGATCAGGATTTTTAGCTACTATTTCTGTAGAAATTGATTTGTCAAGAACAACATTATCCACGCTATCCTCTATACAACAGAGATCAAAATTCTTCGTTCCAGGGTCTATCCCTAATGCTCTCAAATTTGAAACCTCAGAAAAATCTACAAATATACTATTTGTATTCTTCCTTATCCTAAATATGTAAAATAAAGTGGCAATAATCGAATGAAACCGATAATTAACCTCGAAGAATGGTTGCAATGGTATGATAGAATAAACAAGTTGTTCAACTATGATATGAATGAAGATCAAAGAGCGACTGATATTCTAAGCGGACTAATATCAAAAAGTTCTATTCATCCAGAATCCATGGAGAAATTCATAACAGACAAACCAGTTCTGGTTTTTGGAGCTGGACCATCATTGGAGGAAAATCTGTATCAATTACAAAAAGAAAAACTATTGGAAAAATTCTCAATAATTTCGGTCAACGGTGCAACTACAGCTTTGTTAAAGATCGTGGAATTGATACCACTGTTTATTGTAAGTGATCTTGATGGGAATGTTGAGGATCTACTTAATGCAAATAGATTAGGTTCAACAATTGTAATCCATGGACATGGAGACAATATCACTCAATTAAAAAAATATGTTTCAAAATTCGTAAATATCATAGGAACCACTCAAGTCAAACCAACAATCAACGTTTACAATTTCGGAGGATTCACAGATGGTGATAGAGCAGTATTCTTTGTAGCTTCTATGAAACCTAGTATGATAGTTTTAGCTGGAATGGATCTAGGTCAAAAAATCGGTAAATATTCCAAAGAAAAAATAAGATCTCAGGAAGAAAAAATCTTGAAACTAAAAATCTGTAAGGAATTACTTGAATGGCTGGCATCTAAAGTTGAAATGCCTCTATATAATGTAACAGGAAGTATTGAAAATATTAGAAGATTTAAAAATGTTAGTTTTTCTGAACTTGTTGAGATAGTTAGCTAGAATTTATATTAATTTCATTCAGAATCTCTTCGAGAGTTGATACTCTCTCGGCCATAATATCGTGCTTATGAACACTCTCTAGACTATGTGCCTGTACTATAATACGTGTATCACTAGGAAAGTTAGAATATTTTTTAGCTAATGTCTTGAGCATTTCTCTAACAACATCTTCTGTGAATCGTGTTTTTTCATGAGCTTTGATAACAACCGACGCTTCAAAAGGACGTTTAAGAACTGCATGTGTTTGTCCACTCATGGAGACTCCTATTATCTCAACAAGATCTTCTACATCCAGTGAGAATCCATCTGGTACTTGCATGATAATAGTTCCAGTTGTCCGTTGAGTGTGTGTTGCCAGTGGCATATTTTTGACTATTTTCTTAACGTCAGCTTCTTCATAGTTCAGTTTACGAAGCCTATCTTCTGCAAGAGCCTGCAAAAGATTCTGTGTGCATGGACAGGCTGTGAAGCCTACAACGCTTACTCCAACTGTTCGATTCATAACTATATTCGAATTCTTTCTCACTGCAGTTACTGACGCAAGAATCTTACATGGTTCCTGTGATGTTTTACCTTGTGGAGAATTATTGATTGTAATGTAATCGCTTTTTAGACGGACTTCAGCTCTATTTGAGTAAGTGTGTTTATCTAATAGTCGACGTGCAATATTTCCACAGAAGTCTTCAACTCGATTGGTTTTGGTATCCATTTCTTCTAAAAGAATCTCATGCATTAATTCCGGATCCCTCGATAAGTGAACTCCTCTTTTATCGCTCGGCAAATCTACAAAGAGATCGATCCTTGGGATAAGAGATAGTATGCCTTTTCCGCTTGTGATCTGCAAATTTAACTTTAGATTTTTCACTCCAACTCTAGTCAGTTTTACCGGAATCTTTGGCTTTATTGTCTGAATATCAGTTACCCTGTCCAGTAATTCGATTGGATAGCTAAACTCTTTTCACCTTTGTTGACGATTATGTTCTGGTAAGAATCCTATACAATTACCTTGTTTCTATTAGACCTTTATGTAGCGTATTCATATACCTATTAAATTAGAAGAACAAGGTGATTATAAGTAACCTAGATGAATTTTACAATATTTTTTATACTTACTTTGGTGTTGATTCAGGCCACTCATTTTTCCATTTAATGTATTGCAAGTATGAACCTATCCAATTACCAAATATAATAAACATCATAGCAAAAAATGAGGAAATTCCCAACTCTGGAATTCCACCAAATATGTGACCAATATTACATCCGCCTGCCATCATCGCCCCGATTCCAAGAAGAAATCCACCACCAAAGAATTGAAGCATATCTTTTCGAATTGGGGTTATTATTTCAAATTCTTTAATGTTCAAAGATGATAAAAAGGATCCACCAATTAATCCAATCATGAAAAATCCCGCCCAATTAAACAATTGAAACGTAACAATACTCTGAGCAATATTTGCAATTCCATCAACAGTAGACAATCCAAAATTACGATAAATCGGAGGTAAGCTGGAAAAATATTTAGTCAAAATTCCTAATACACCCAATAATACCCCACTTATAATGGGTGTCCATTTGGGGCGTAGATGAGTTAATTTATGTTCAATATTCTTGAGATAAAAGAAGTATACCAACAAACAAGAACCAAGAACAATAATGATGGTCCAAATACTTCTTGGTGCAAATTGTTCTAGAGAAGGAGTCTGATTATTGATTAAAATTAACGAGCTACTGTTCAGAGATTGAAAAATCTTTGCGATTATTCCGGCAGCTAAAATTCCAATTCCGGAAATAAATCCTAATAAAGCAATTAATGATTTGATATTCCCTTCTCCTACTCGATAGCAAACTCCTCCAGCGCATCCACCTGCGAAAACTGTTCCTAAACCAAAAATAAATGCGCCTAGTGGTAAAAAGATAAATGAGAAATGGATTGGATTAGAACTAAACACGTAACCTGGCATTAAAGTTAGTAGAAAGTATCCTGTAACCGTTATAGCCACAGCAACTGGTAAAATAGTGCTAAGCTCACCATTCTTTATCAAAAGTATATTTCTAAATGCCGAATTGGTACACACTCTTCCTCTCTGTAATACTAATCCAGTACTCATGCCAATGCCTAATGCAATAATGTAATTGATGATTGGAATTGACATTAAAATTCCATTTTTTTTCGTTATTTCGATGTGTTTTTGTAATTATAAAATGAAGTTATTAAAAACATGATGATATTTCATCTATAAAGATCTGTTCACTCTCAAGTTCATTGGAGAACGCAAAGTGTGGTATAAAATATTCAGCTCCAAAATTAATGTAGTCCTGTATCTTATCAACACAATCTTCAGGAGTACCTACAATCATTCTATTCATAAGCTCTTCCAAACTCGTTTCTTGAATACTTATAATACGGGAATTCTCTTTGAATTTTAAAATCATTTTTCTTGCTTTTTCTTTTTCTGTAAAAACTATTTGACCATGCCAACTTTTTATTATTGAATTATAATCCCTACCATTTTTTTCACAGTAATTCTTTAACATTTCAAGTTTTTTTCCATATTCTTCTGGAGTACAGTTTACTAGGTTGACATTATCTGCATGTTGAGCTGCCATTTTTAATAAATTATCACCTTTACCCCCAATCATTATTGGTGGATGAGGCTTCTGAACTGGTTTTGGAAAGGATATCAAATCATTTGCAGTGTAGTATTTGCCTCTGAAATTGATCTTTTCATTCGCCCATATTTTTTTTATTAGACCAATAGCTTCATCCATCTGGTCTAATCGAATCTTAGCTTTTGGAAAAGGTATACCATAGGCATCATATTCCTCTTCATACCATCCAGCACCAATTCCAAATTCCAATCTTCCATTACTTATTATATCAACTGAAGAAGCAATCTTTGCCAGTATTGAGGGATGTCTATAAGAATTACAGGTCACTAATACACCCAATCTGATTTTCTCTGTTGCAGTAGCTAGAAAAGGAAGAAGAGTCCAAGCTTCAAGCATATTATAACTTGTAGCCTTTGACATAGGATAGAAATGATCATAGATCCATGCAGACTCAAAACCCATATCCTCAACTTCTTTGACTGCATTTTTTAAATGAAGAATATCAAATTCTTCTTGCCAAAACTGTACTCCAAATTTGATTCTCATTTATTACACCAAAAAATTATCGGTGACTTATTTGATATCTACGTCCAGATTAGTATTCATTCAGAATAGACTCTGGATAAGATATTGAAAAGGATAATTAAAGGAAGAAAAAATATTCAGATTGAATTTTAAAGTTCTTCTACGGCTGCTTTGACTTTTTCCATTCCTTCCTTTATGTTCTCTAGACTTGTAGCGTATGAAAATCTCATGTAACCTTCACCATACTCTCCAAAAGCTGTTCCATGTAAAGCAGCAACATGCGCTTTGTTTAGTAGGTGCATCATTAATTCTTTTGATTTCATTCCAGTCTTTGTTATGTTAGGAAATGCGTAGAAGGCTCCAGTTGGTTTCTTACACGATATTCCTTTGATCGAGTTTAATGCCTCAACTATAGCGTTTCTTCTCTTCTCATATTCTCTAACCATATTGGTCACAGTATCTTGTGGTCCAGTTAATGCCTCTATTCCAGCCATTTGGGTGAATGCCGCAGCACAAGATGATATATTCACTTGTAACTTTGCCATATGAGCAATGACCTTAGGATTTCCTACAGAATATCCGAGACGCCACCCAGTCATAGCATAGGTCTTAGAGAATCCATGCACTAAAACTGTTCTCTCTTTCATACCAGGTACAGATAACATACTTTGATGTTTTCCATCGTAGATGATCTTGGAATAAATCTCATCAGACATTACCCAGATGTTATTCTCCTTAGCCAACTCAGCTAGCTCTTCAACTTCATTCTTCAGAAGACTTGATCCACAAGGATTGTGAGGTGAATTCAATATTAACATCTTAGTCTTATCGGTAATCTTATTCCTAACATCTTCTGGACTTAATCTAAAGTCATTTTCTTCTTTCAAAGGGATCGGAACAGGTTTTGCTTTTACCAAATTTACAACAGATTCATAGATTGGAAAAGAAGGATTGGGCATTATCACCTCATCACCAGGATCGACGGTGGCCAGTATACCCATGAAGATTCCTGGTTTCGCGCCAGGCATCACAACAACTTCTTTCTCCGGGTCTATGTCTACATCAAAATCATTTGACACGTATTCTGCTATTGCCTGTCTAAGTTCAAGTATTCCTGGGGCTGCAGTATAATGAGTACATCCTGAAGCTAGAGCTTTTCTAGCAGCATCTTTAATATTTTCAGGGGTGTCGAAATCTGGCTCGCCCATTTCAAAATGATTAACTTTTACTCCTGTCTTCTCTATTTCTTTAGCCATAGCAAATACTTCAAAAGCTGTTTCGGTTCCTGTTCGAGTCATTCTTTCAGCGTGCGAAGGAAGTTCTGTATTTCCCATCATCAAATCAACCTTACACTTAACAATTTTTCTTATTTCTTCTAAATTATGGAAGATGAATCAAAAGTGAAATGTTCATCGATTATTTAAGGATGATTGGTCACTTCCAAAGAGACTTGATAATTGAAATTCAGTACCTTCTTTTTTATCTGAAGCTTTTTTATGAACAAGCTTAGCAACAACTGCATCCTGTATTGCAAGTCCTGTAGAATCGAATACAGTTATCTCTTTTTTTGATGTTCGCCCCTTCTTTTTACCCGCTACTACTTCTCCCAATTCGCCATAGATATCATCTCTACTAATGAGACCTTTGCTTATTGGAACATTTATCTCTCCACTATGAGAGGCTTGATCCCAATCATCAACAAAGATTTTTGATCTCTTAAGAATCGCGGGATCTAATTCCTGTTTGCCTTGGGCATCGGCTCCTATTGCATTTATGTGTGTACCATCTTCTATCCAATCATTCATTATGATTGGTTTCCTTGATGGCGTGACCGTACATACTACATCTTGATATTGTACTGCTTCTTCAATACTACCTGTTGGAATGACTTTCAGTTCAGGATATTTCTCTTGGGCAGTCTGGACAAATTTTTTCTTAGTTTCATCACTTTTATCATATACTCTAACTTCAAGAAGCTCTCTTACTTGACTGATATATGAAAGTTGTTTAGTTGCTTGAACGCCAGCACCAACTATTCCCAATTTAACAGCTGATTCTTTTGTAAGGTATTTAGTTGCAACTCCAGCAGCTGCACCTGTTCTTGCTGAAGTTATTTCTGTTCCATCCATAATTGCTTGAGGGGATCCTGTTTTTGGATCGATTAAAATTATTATCGCCATTACTGTTGGGAGATTATAGATTCTATTCTTAGGATGTACATTCACAACTTTGACGGCTGATATATCCATTGATTCCATATATGCTGGCATGACTCTAAGGTCGCCATCATACCGCTCGTAATATAGATATGTCTTAGCAGGCATCTGTACTTTACCCAAACCTTTTTCTCGGAAAGCCTGCTCGACAACCTCAAGAACTTCATTAATCTCTAATTGTTTTCTAACTTCTTGGTCTCTAAGTAGAAGTATCGTCAAATTGGCTCAGAAATTATCCTTCTCAATCTTTAATGATATAAAATATTGCTAAATCATAAACAAATGCTAAATATTGCCTAGTCAATCTCTGAGCCATCATGCATTAATCTAATATTGCCACATTCTATTGATGTCACATCTCTGGTATTCACATTTGTATACGCTCTTAGAATTTGTTTTCTTCGATCAATATACTCTAAAATTCCTACTCCAATTAGAAATCCATTTGGATCAAGAAAACCTAGCATCTCCCCACCTTCGATCCTTTTTGATAGAAGACCCTCTATCATTATCCCATTAAGCGGGAAATTTTTTTGTATTGCATGCCTCAAATACTTTTTATAATGGTCCTCTCGAATTTTTTTGCGGTCCTCACGTCCCCTAGTCTTTATGAATTTTGGAACCTTAATTCTCATAAATGGTAGATTACTTTCAACTATATCATAAAATTCATTTCCTTCGTTAAGAATCATTGTCATATTTGGGTCAAGTTGCCTAATCATTTTTAATTTGTAAGCTATTGCTTCTGCGTCCAAGATCCAACCATCTGTGTTTATGACTATTGATGTTCCTTTTTGGATACAATTTTCAAGCTTTAAAATTCCGTTAATAACTTTGTCAATAACTGAGGAGGGGCTTGTCTTGCCAACAAAAATCATTGAATCAACGTTCAAATTAGCTGATTCTATGTATGGTTTATTGATAATGCTTAATCCTAGAGTTCCTGGAGGTCCTAGATCCGATTGACCAATATCAGCATCAATAAGTGCCACACTTTGTTTGAATTTAAGAATATAATTGACCAGAAACATACAGAGAGTGCTTTTACCTGTATCTGTAGAACCTATAACAAGTAATTTGTTATTATCAAATTTCTGAAATGTGTTAGCCGCTTCCAACCATGATTTAGGGATTGTAGTATCATCAATCTCCAAGTAGGTTGCTCTTTCACCAAATTCCCCCTCAATTATTGACTCTTCTATAATCTCAATAGCGAACTGTTTCTCTCTTTTGACTATCAGTTTTTGTTGTGGTTTAAGTGGAGCTCCAAAAACATTTACTTTCCCCTCTTCCAATTTCAAGGAGGCCGGCCCTGATACCAATAAAGTCTTTTTAGGTTGAATTAAAAATTTCAATTGTGTTCCACTTTTAGGCCCTTAATTCTAGACAGATTAAATTTATTTAAAAACCAAATGTTTGATTTTATTCATCAAACATATAGATGAGTTATGCTTGAAAAGGATCATTCTTGGCAAGCAAAAAAAGTGGCTGAAGAAAGATGAGCACTCTCTCGACTCTTACACCCTCTTTAGACAGATTGCTTAGTGGGGGCTTCCCAAAAGGATATCTCAGTTTAATATATGGAGAGGCGTCAACTGGGAAGACTACGTTAAGTTTGCAATGCGCGGTTTCAGCCTCGAGAAGAAACTGGAAAACAATCTATGTTGATGCAGATCAATCTTTCTCTCATAAACGATTAATTCAAATCATAGGCTCAAGTCAAGATGATGTTCTTGAGAATATACTCATATTTCTCCCACAGTCTTTTTTAGAGCAATCGCGTATAGTGGAAAATCTCGAAAATTACCTAACAAAAAGGATTGGATTAATTGTTGTGGACACTGTGACTTCGCTATATAGAACATCTTTAGGTAATGCACAAGGAACCTTTAGCCTTAATCGTGAATTAAATCGACAGTTAGCATATCTTGTTGAGTTAGCATCAAAATATGATTTGGTGGTACTCATAACTAGTCAAGTAAGATCAAGAGTAGATGATATAGGATCTAAAATAGAACCAGTCGCACGTCGAACCTTATTCCATTGGCCTAAAACAATTCTCAATCTTCGATCAACAGCCGAACATAATATAAAAGAAGCTAGAATGGATAATTTCCAATCTCAAGATGTCACCAAAAATAGATGCTATCTAAAAATGATGGAAGAAGGCTTGACAGATTTTCAAATTTCACCAATCTAATTAAGGGATATTTGCAACTTGATAACCGAGATAGATCTTCTTCAAGCTATTTACATCGCTATACCAGCGTACATAGCTAACGCCTTACCCACCTTATTTAGAGGAGGGCCACCTATGGATTTCGGCTTCCACTTTTTTGACGGCAAAAGGATCTTTGGAGCGAACAAAACCTTCAGAGGTTTTGGAATGGCCCTTATTCTAGGTATCCTAGCAGCAATAACTGAAGAAATATTTCTTGGACCTGGAATATTCCTTATCGGGGCACTTGCCGCACTTGGTGCATTGCTCGGTGATCTTTTAGGATCTTTCATAAAACGTAGAATAGATTTTAAACCTGGAGAACCTTTTCCTATACTCGATCAACTCGATTTCATATTAGGAGTATTGATTCTAACTTATCCAGTTCAACAAGTAGGTTTTGGCACTATCATTATACTGATAGTTTTCACTCCTCCGATACATCTATTAGCGAATTTTTTCGCATACCGCCTTGGAGTGAAGAGAAATTGGTGGTAAATTTAGCCGCCCATCTTAGTTTGGAGTAATATTGATGTATAATAGACGATCAGAAGGACTAACATTAATCCAATTATTAATGCAAGGTATGCCTGACGTGGACGGTAGGCTAATTTCACACTTTTAAGTACTAAATAGAAACCAACGGCTCCTAAGAAATAAAGCATTCCAGAAATCAAGGTCTCGTTTATTGTTTGCATATTGAGGCTTCCAGGATAGATGAATGTCCACCCACTAGCTGACGGTAACATAGTTAAGGCTCTACCAGACATAATTTCAACAGTGCTATATACTCCTCCAGCTAAAACGAAAATTGCAAACGCCATCAGAACTATTGCAATAATATTGAATGATGGTCTACCCATAATTCTTCTTGGCAGACGAAATTTTCTGAATCTAAAAACTAGATTACTTAGGAATCGATTAAATTTCCAACTAATACTTCCAGTCTTCCCACTCAAGTCCGCCACCATGACCTTGCAGTATCACATCACAGTTATAAGTTCTTAGAGGTGAAGGTTGTAAACATATTGATTTTCGACTTAAAGTTGAAATATGTTCATTGTTTACTTTGCCGAGGGTCAAATATTTGCCTCAACGAATATATTGTAGCAATTGTACACATGAACTATATGTCGGTCTAGAACTTGAATCTCCTCTAGAGACTATTCATAAGCATGGCGGCTTATGTCCAAATTGTAGGAAAAAATTAGCTTTCAATATAGAGGCAATAAAGATAACGCCAGTAGAAATGGAGAGCGAATAGTATTTAGACACTGATATATACTGTTAATAATTATTACAAATTTTAAAATTAAAGAGATGAGATTGAGTATTGAAGATAAATGATTATGAAGTTCCAGAAGGATTATTTTATACGAAGGAACATACTTGGATCAAAGTAGAAGACGACAAATGTCGAGTGGGTATAACCGATTACGCCCAAAAAGCATTGCACGAAGTTGTTTTTGTCGAACTTCCAAATGTTGATTCAAAAGTTGAGCACATGAAACCAGCCGGAACGCTGGAATCTGTTAAAGCTGTTTCAGATTTCTTCTCTCCAATATCAGGAGACATTATTGAAGTCAATACTAGTCTACCTGACAATCCAGAGCGTGTAAATGAGACTCCATATACTGATGGATGGGTGGCGATTATCAAACCTTCAAACCTTGATCAGGAACTTTCAGCCTTAATGAATGCAAACAAGTATGGGGACTTTCTAAAAACTATAATCGAACAGAAATGAAAAAACCAACAATATTCTAACTACTTTTTTATTCATCAGAAAATCCACAGATCTCTTGTTTTTTAGATTTTAATTATGGCATATAATGTCTGTGGTATAGTTTAGAGTCTGGTCTAGGATATGCATCTTTTTCCATTGTCTTCTTGGTAACTATTGCATTTTCTGGACAGACTTCATGGCAGAGTCCACATCCATCACAATTTTTCAGGTCAATTTCCGCTTTTCCCTCTTTGATATCTATAGCAAAATAGAAACAGCAACGTTTGCATATTCCACATCCTGTACATTTAGATCGATCAACAACAGCATACACTCCTTCATTACCTCTCTCTACCATAGTAGGAGGATTGATTTGATTCAGAGCAATACCCCTTAATTCCTTAATTGATGTGTAATTATGTTCTCTCATGTAATCGTTAATCATTTTGAGCCAATGCTTGACTACATCATAGCCTTGGACCATTACAGCTGAACAACTCTGTATTGCTGAGGCTCCAACCATAATGTACTTTATCGCATCACTCCACTCAAGCATTCCCATGCAAGCTATAATAGGTACATTAACTTTCGGTGCAGCTTTAGCAATCCACTTTAAAGAGAATCCTATTAAATATGGACCTCCAAAGCCTCCAATACAACCGAAGGGTATGGGTTTCCCTGATTCTATATCAACATCAAGAGTTGAGATCCTATGCGATAATGTCAAGCATGGTGAACCTGCAGCCTCAAATCGTTTAGCCCAATCATCAACTTCGCCTGTTTGAGAGGAAATTTTTGGTGTAAAGGGTATCGAACATTTTTTTTTCGCTAGTCGTAAGACATCTTCAGCCATATACATTAATGTCCAACCTAATTTCTCGCCCTTTTTCTTAGTACCTGGCTCTCCGGCATAAGGACAGGAAAAGTTCAATTCTAAAATGTCTACATTTGAACCGTTTATTAGTTCAATATATTTTTCCCAAGTATCCATATCACCAGCAGTTATACTTCCAATAATAACACCATCATCTCCAACAGCCTTTTTTGCGTTATCGAGTTCCTTCACATAATCTTCTGGATTTAGATGTGAACCCTCTTCGATATCTGTTATCGAGAATGAACGAGGTATTATTTTTGGATAAGCTCCTTGATCTTTCAACCAATATATTTTGAAACGTGGCCTAGGGTATACTCTTGCATATTCTTGAGGAACCAAGGTTTTCATTACAGCTCCTGCCCAACCAGCCTCAATTCCTCTCACAATATTTTGGGTAGTCTTTGTTGGCGTAGCAGATGAAAGTATAAACGGATTTTTGAAAGTAACATTGCAGATTTCACATGAAAGATCAATAGACAATTTTTCAATCCTCTTTTATTTAGCTACAATGCAATCTTGAAGATAATGCTTATTCTCTTTCTGGTTTTTAGGAGATAGACTACAATTTTAGATTATCTAGTAATGTTAGGAAGAAGATCAATCTATCAGGACTGTTTGGTGCCACATCTATCACAAAACGAAGCGTCTCTAAGAATCTCAGTATTACATCTAACACATTTCTTGGTTTCAGGAATGATCTCTCTAAGTTCCTTTAGATCTTGGAATGTTTTCTTAATTTCTACCACTCTTTCTTGGTAATCTCTTTTGCTGATGCGTCCAGAAGAATGGGCTATAGACAAGTCTTCCAAATCTCTCCTTAACATCTCAAGAACTGTCGCTATGGGTGATCCCTCAGAACTCATATACATATCATAAGGATAATTTTTCAAGTCCAATCTGCGAGGTTGGAAATTTGATTTGCGATTTGGTCTTCTATTAAGAATTAACATAGCCATGATAATCAGGGCAACCACAACCACTACTATTATGATAATCGGCAATATTACAGAAGAATCAAAAAAATCAAATGTTTGTAGATAGATTTTATCCAAAGTCAAGATATCATATCCGACAATTTTTCTTATTGTCAATATCCATATCAAACAAATTTTATGTTAATGAATTTATCAGACTTCAGTTAATATCAATTTTTGTTAGTGTGCATTAAGTCCTCTGGGTAAGGTTATTAATTCATATTCTTTAAGCGCGTGCTATTATCAACATATATAATTAACGTCTCATGTTTCAATAATCTCGTAAAATGGAATATCCATAAATATCTGTGAAACTTGATTGGATTTCTACTTAAGGGAGAATAGAACTTTGCCACCACGTAAATCTGGGAAACTAACAGAGAAAGCAGACTCAGAAGCAAATAAGAAGGTAAAATCAAAACAAATTTTGGTAGTCGCATTTGGTAATAGTCTGACCGCAGGATATCAATCTCCAACATCGGACTCGCCTATACCTAAGATGACCCCATATACAGATCATCTTAAGAAACTGATTGATACTACTTTGGAAAAAATCAACAAGCTAAAACTATTGAACGTAATCTTCTACAACAAAGGAGTCAGTGGAGAATTAACAGCAGATATGTTACAAAGACTAGACAGCGATGTGTTATCTGTAAAACCATCTTATACTACAATCCTAGGTGGGTCAAATGATATAGGTTGGTCAATAGAAACCGAAGAGATTATGGATAATTTAACTCAAATGTATGATAAATCATCTTCTGCAGGAATAGAAGTAATAGCTTGTACTATTCCATCAATTATTGGTCCGGAACCCTCGATAAAACCTAGACTAGAAATTAACGAAATGATAAAGGACTATTGCTTTGATAATGAAATTGTATGTGTAGATCTTTTTGGGTCTACAATAGCCCTAGGTACAAATAAATTAGACAAGAAGTATTCAAGCGATGGTCTTCACCTTAATACTGCTGGATATACTAAGATGGCAGAGACTATCTTTGAACAAGCGTTCTCAAAACTCATACCAATTTGGACTGTATCCTAGGCTGCACGGTAGATAGTCTCACAGCAAAAGTTGATGGATAATAGAGATAATCTGATAAATTAGTGCCTAAGGTTAGTTTTTTATGATCTTCGTTTCGTTCGTCGATTTGATCTCTTGGAACTATTTGATTTCTTTTTCACAATCCTCTGAAGTCCCATGAAATAGCTACTACCACCTATCAACCATTCTCTCCAAAGATCAACGGGAGTCTTTTTTGATCTTTTTTTGACAAAATTCAATTTCTTTATCCTTACTTCTTCTGTGATGTAGTTTTTTCTTTTTATCAGAGACTTTTCCATTTCACGAGGAGAGATCAAATATGCATTTACATAAGCATCGACAGGCAAATTCATTTGTCGCCGCATCTCTTGCATCCGCCGTACAACATCTCTAGCTAAGCCTTCTGTGATAAGATTCTTAGGCATTGTAATATCAACATAAACTCGCCCTCTGCTGAATACCCCAGGTACGAAGTTCTCCGCCATCGCCTCTCTAAGTGTAATCATCTCTGAGTTCAATGTGTAATGTTTTCCCTCAAACTCAATTTCATAACTACCCTTATCTTTGATTTCAGCAAACACTTTTCTTCCATCAAGTTTCTTTATCAACTCTGCAACAAGATTAGCTTCTTTTTTGAACATTGGTCCTAACGTTTTGTAGTTGGGTATTACTTTGAGTTCTTTAAACTTCTCCTCTTCATCAATATTCATGAATTCAATTTTTCTTGTATTTACTTGAGAGAAAATTATTTGCTCTAATTTCTCAACAGCTCTTTTGACAGTAGGATCATCTGTTACGATTATTATTCGTGAGATCGGTTGTCTTAGTTTTATTTTTGCAGTTTGTCTTGCACTAAGAGCTGCACCTACCAATTCTTTTGTGAGTTCCATATTCTCTTCTAATGAGGGTTCAATCCAATCCGTATTGGGCTTAGGATAAGGGATCAAGTGAATGCTTTCATGGGATTTTGACTCAGAAGGTTTTATTACCTTTTGATAAAGCTCCTCCGTGAAGAATGGTATAAATGGAGCACTTAGGAGAAGCCATGTTTTGAGAGCATTATAAAGACTTGAATATGAAGCTAATTTATCAAGGCTCTCTTTTTCTTGCCAGAATCTTCGTCTAACTAGTTTAATGTACCATCGACTAAGATCCTCTACTGCAAACTGATTCAAAATCCTGGCAGCCTTATGTACATTGAGGTTTTCCATTTCCTTATTTACAAGGAGCTTCAAACTTTCTGTCTTGGAGAGTAGCCATATGTCTTCTTGTCGATAAGTTTTTTTTTCTATGACATTTTTTTCGGGTTGGAATGAGTCAAGGTTCATATAGATGCTAGCAAAAGCGTAGATATTCCATATTACCTTAAGGTCTCTAAACGTCTCCTCAATAGTTGATATTGAGAAGTTGAAGTCTTCCCATATTGTACGTTGAAGTTCATAAAAACGAAGAGAATCCCTTCCATATTCCTTCACAATTTCCTGAGGTGAGATAAAATCTCCTGCAGACTTACTCATTTTGTCACCTTTCGCATTGAAAGTATGACCATGCATCAAAACTGCTTTGTAAGGAGTTTCATCAAATGCGATAACACCTGCTCCGAGGAGCGAATAGAACCAACCTCTTGTCTGGTCGTGAGCCTCAATAATTAGATCTGCAGGCCACCATTTCTTGAATTCCATTTCATCGCGAGGATAATGCAAACAAGCCCAAGAAGATGCGCCCGAGTCCATCCAAACATCAACAATATCAGGTATTCGATTCATAGTTCCACCACATTCACAAGTGAACTTAATTGGATCGACATCTTGCCTATGCAGCTCAATCTTGGATCCTATTTTTCTAGCTCTGGCTCTAAGCTCTTTTTCTGAACCTATGACCGTTCTTCTACCACATTTACAACAGATCCAAATGGGCATAGGTGTTCCCCAGTACCGTTGTCTGGATATAACCCAGTCTCTTGCCCCAAGCAACCAGTCTCTGAATCTTTTACTTCCAGCCCACTTAGGATTCCAAGTTATTTTTTCATTCTCTTCATACAATCTCTGTTTCGAATCTGTGATCTTGATGAACCATTGCTCTGTAGCCCTAAGAATCAAAGGTGTCTTGCAACGCCAGCAATGTGGATAGGAATGTTCAATTGTAGACGTCCTAAATAACAAAGATTTGAATTTAAGATCTTCAACGATAATTGAGTTTGCATTAAAAACATATAATCCAGAATATTTTCCAGCTTCCTGTGTAAATCTTCCAGCTTGATTAACTGGACTTATGACTGGAAGTCTGTTTTTCTGTCCAACATCAAAATCCTCTTCTCCATGACCGGGTGCACAATGAACGCATCCAGTCCCCTCCTCAGCAGAAACATGATCTTTACTTAAAATAATCAAATGCGTATCGCGGAGTTCAGGTTGTGATTGAATTGTGACTTCTTCTAGTAAAGGTGGTTTGTATTTTAAGCCCTCTAATTTTTTTCCTTTGAAGGTATCTATGACTTCTTGAGGATGTCCTTCAAAAATTGTATTGCGTCGCGATTCAACGAGAATATAGGTTTCATTTTCAACTTTGACTTTTGTGTAGTCAAGCTCCGGGTTCACCATTATCGCAAGATTAGCTGGCAGCGTCCAAGGAGTCGTTGTCCAAATCAGTATAAATTCATTGTCTTTACCTTCAACAGGAAATTTCACATAGATTGATTGATCCTTGATCGTTCTATATTCATCTGTGACTTCATATCCAGATAGGGCTGTCTCACAACGTGGACACCAATGAACAACTTTCATTCCTTTTTGAAGTAGGTTTTTTTCGTCTGCTCTCTTTATTACCCACCAGACAGACTCAATGTACTCATTCTTGAATGTGAGGTAAGGATTATCCCAATCCATCCAGACTCCTAGATCCTTGAAGATTTTCGTCTGGATATTCATATTCTGTTGGGCATAACGTTTACAGTGTTCAATAAATTTTGATATTGTTATTGACTCTTCAATTTCTCTCTTACTTTTTATATTAAGATCTTCTTCAACCTTCACTTCTATTGGGAGTCCATGACAATCATAACCAGGTTGATCTCTAACATTATACCCCAACATTCTCCGGTGTCTGATTAAAGTATCCTTTAATATTTTATTCCAAGCTGTTCCAACATGAGGAGGATTTGTTACGTAAGGTGGGCCATCCAGAAAATAGAATTTTTTCTGGTCTTTGAGTTGCTGCTTAAGCTTTTGGTAGATACGTTTTTTATTCCAATCTCCTAGAATTATCTTTTCTATCTTACTGAAAGAGTAATTCTGTGGTATTTTACCTATACATCGCCTAGCCAATTTGTGCAACTCACACCTTAAACACGCAACAGTCCTTATATTTTAGCTTCAAAGAGAACTCTTAATTCAACCATAACACAAATAAGGTTCATACAAAGCTCCCGTTAGAGTTAATGAGGAATGGCTGTTGTCGAGAACCGAAAGTATTTTACATGGTTCCGTGCTTGGCTCAATAAAGGAATCAGGCACTTCGTTAATTAATAGGCTTAAGACGTATCTCACTTCCATTCCAAAAGCTTCATATCTGAATTTTCTATGTATTTTAGCAGTTGGCGTAGCTGCTGCACTTCTTCGTTCTCTACCCTTAAGGTGGGGAGTATATCTTTCTGAGTTCGATCCCTATCTACAATATCGAATAACCGAACATGTTGTTAATAATGGGTTTTCCTCGTTCTTCAGCTGGTATGATAATATGAGTTGGTATCCTTGGGGACGAGATATGACCACACAAGCTTATCCTGGTCTAGCGTTCACAGCTGCGATGCTATATTTATTCGTGCGTTCGATTGGGATTCAAATCTCTGTGCTTGAGCTCACGGTCATATTTCCAATAATATTCGGTACTGCAACATGTATTGTATTGTATGTTTTTGCCAAGGATTTATGGGGACGCGGAGCCGCGATCTTAGCAGGCCTTTTCTTAGCCTTTAGTGGTTCACATATATTCAGAAGCGCTGCTGGGTTCTTCGATGATGAGACAATAGGCATATTTGCCATGATTCTTTCATTTTATTTTTACTTAAGGGCAATTTCACCAGAGCGTACTTACAGATCGACAATAATTTGCGCACTTTTGGCGGGCATTTCTTTAGGTTACCTTGCATCAGGATGGGGAGCCTATCGCTATCCACTTTCTCTAATAGCCCTTTTTTCATTTGTACTTGTCATATTAGGAAGATACTCTAGCCGCCTCACCTTATCTTATGGTATTACTTTTGGAATTGCATTTTTAATCATGGGACAAGTTCCTCAACTTGGCTTTGAAGCACTAAGAGAATGGACAACTCTTGTTATACCTGGGATATTTTTGATTCTATGTGGCTATGAATTTTCTCGAAGAGCGAAGACTACGGCGACGAAACTGGGAAGTATATTTGTTTATGCTGCATTTCTGGTAGCCATCGGTTACATATTATGGCAATATGGTCTGATAACTCAAATAGGTGGCAAATTCATGGCAGTTATACAGCCAGCAGCTAGGATCGACATGCCTATTGTTGAATCTGTGGCTGAGCATAGAATGGCTACATGGGCTTCTTTCTACAATGAGTTTGGAATGTTGACTCTACTTGGGATATTCGGTTTCTACTTCGCTGCTCTACGCCGGAGGGACAATGACATATTCATTATACTTTTTGGTCTTACTGCAATGTATTTTGCAGCCTCACTTGTTAGGCTTTCATTAATACTAGCTCCCGCAATCGCAATTTTGGCGGCGATTTCAATAAATGAGCTTGCAACACCCGCCATGGATATTATAAAAGAAACAGTGATATTTCCAAAAAAGAGAATTCACTTCACGACTAGAGTAGGTAGAGAATTCGGTGTTGCAATACTACTTGTGCTTCTATTAATAATTTCACCAACATTTAGTAATGGTATTCGTTCAGCTTATTCTCCACCGACAATTGTGACTTCAAGCCTCCCTACTATCCAGCAAAATCCTCAAGACTGGATGGAGGCATTAACTTGGATGAAAGATAATACTGAAGTAGACTCTGTCGTGTTTGCGTGGTGGGACTATGGATACTGGATAACGACAGTAGGTGATAGACGTTCTCTAGCCGATAATGGAACTATGAATACTACACAAATATCAGTGATCGGAAGAACTTTCCTTTCTGATCATAACACAACTATGCCTATTCTCAAAAGATATGGTGTGACTCATATCGCATTACTCGTAACATGGTATATGCGAGAGAATGTTGTAAGCTACTATGGCTACGGAGAAGATAGCAAATGGTATTGGATGGCTAGAATTAGCAATGGATCAACATTAGATGAAGAAACAGTGCATTTCTACAGTAGAAGAGTTGAGGAGGGTGAGGCGGCTTATTCTCGATATGACCGTGTTCTAACTGTTGCTGATACGAAGATATCTAATACGACAATAGTGGATGACAAAGGAGTTTCACCATCAACTTTGCTCGGTTTATTAATGGCTGGAGCTTATTCTCAAGAAGCGGGAAACGAATTCTTTGTTCCAGTATTCTTCTCATCCAACAAATTTGTGTTAATCTATGAAGTAAAATATCTGACCCCCACAAAACTTACTTTTAATTTGCCGAGCAATAATGTGATTTTTCCTGAATCTATTAAGATATCAGGAGGTCTCTTGGATGAAGAATCGAAACCTTTAGGAAATCAAGTAGTCAATTTGCAAATTTCTAATGATAATGGACAATCTTGGTATCTTCTAACATCTGTCGAAACAGCGGAAAACGGAACCTACAGCTATATCTGGGAACCAACCGTAGGACAATATCTCATTAGAGCAAGTTTTGATGGACTTCCAGATAAATATGCTTCAAGTGTAAGTTCAGCACAAGAATTAGAAGTACTAAAAGGAGAACCACATGTGCGACTGATCGTAGAACCTACAATAATAAGTATAGGCGAAAATGTAAGTGTAGATGTAAGAATAACTCCCCCACTTACAGCTGGACTAGTCAATTTCGAAGTTAGCACAGAAAACAGAACCTGGATACCCGTTGTAGTTGGAACACCTGCTGAAGGTGTCTGGACACCTACATGGACTCCTGAGGATGTAGGTGTCTATTATGTACGTGCATCATGGGCAGGTACAGAAGAGTATGCACCTATGATAAGTGAAACCTTAGTGGTTACGGTCCACGAAAAGATTATGGCGGAGTGATGACTGAAATCTAATTAAGATATGTGGCCAATGCTATTTCCTGAGACACATTTAAGAAAATCTATTTTTCTCAGTTTCAAGAGCACGAACTTGGTTCTATGATTATTTCTGTTTATCTTCGTGCTGTTTTTCATCATTTTTTTCTTTATGAATTTTTGAGACTTCTATTCTGTATCTTGCGTACTTATCGTGCAACGAGAATTTTGGTGGAATAGGTGTTTCTGTTTCAGTTTTACATCTTGGACAAATATAATTTAGTGTATATTCTCTACATTTGTTGCATCGACGAATTTGCCACTTCAATTTATCTTATGTCCTGTTCCACCTAGACTCTTTATTGTTTTTATCGCTTCTTCTACAGCTTCCTCAAGTTTTTTCTCAGCGATGGAATAATTTTTTGCAGTTATTTCAACTCTATATTTAGGAGCTCCAATAGTATACACACTAATTTTAGTACCGCCGGCCTCCTCAACTTTTTTTGCATTAATTAATGCTTTTCTTACATCATCTACTCCAGCTGGATTTGTACTGGAAACCTCTATTGTACCTTTCACGGTTGCTGTGTCTATTTTGATCTTTTGTTTTGCAATTTCAGTTAAAGTTGAAGCCCAATTAGCTTCGATATCCAAATCCTTGAATATTTTTTCTCCTTTTTCTACAGAAATCTCTAGAGCATTGGAAATGTTAGGGTACTTGGCAAATATCTTTTCCTTAATCTCGTCGATCTTTTTTGAGTCTGAACCTAATTTTTCTGCAGCTAGACTCAAAATTGAGTCAGCTCTCTTACTTTTTTTCCACTCAAGCAGTTTATCTGTTTTCTCTCTACCTGTAACTCTCCTAAGAGAGAGATCGATCTGTCCTTTCTGTGCGTTTACTCTTAGAACCTTAAGGACTAATTTTTGTCCTTCTCTTGCATGATTTCTTATATTTTTGACCCATGTGGTGGCTATCTCTGATATATGCACCAAAGCTTCTTTATCATTATACTCGTCAAGCTTAACGTAAGCGCCATAATCTGCAATTCGTGTCACACTGCCTATTACTATATCACCAAATTCAGGATATTCTTGTGTGGAGATACTACTCTCTTCCTTATCACCGAATTCAGGATTTTTTTGTGTGGAGATACTGCTCTACTCCTAAGTTAAGTTCTGTAAAATTTCACCTTTTATCGACGCTTTTCCACCAGAGGGTTCAGAGATGACTTCGTCACATACATTACAGTTAATTGTTATTGAGGATCTATCGAATACTATTTGTTCATTAGAGCATTTTGAACAACGTACTTGGAGAAAACTACTTTCAGGTTTTGGGATAATGCCTTTCTTCACCATTATTCTCAAGCTCCCAACTCTAATTTTCGTAATCTAATCCCAGGCCTTTGAACTGTATAACTACATTTTTTGCAGCGATACTTCAAAACTTGTTTCTTTGTAGTCTTTGCTGTACGTTTTAATTCAGGCCATTTTTGTCCCCCATACCCATGTTTCTCTCGTTCATGTCTTCTTACTCCTCCAGCCAATGTTCTTTCTCGGCCTTTCTTGTAGAGGGAGATAGCATGGGCAGTATGATGCTTACATTTGGGACAGAATTTATTGAGTTCTTTCATCATTTTCATATATTACGCACCTAGCCGAGGCATAGTAGAACCTCCAAGTCTTCTATTTATTCATTTTTACTGAGAGTAATGTATTAGAGTAAGATTATTAATTCTGGCTGAAAACGTCTGTTGGATCTACCATCATATTCTTATCTCTAATGCAGCCTTTTGTCGAATTAGAGCTTCAGCATTTTCTCTGGGTAGTGTTGCAATATCTTCAGGTTCAAAAGGTCCATAATTCTTCATATCAACTCCAACTATTAATGGAATCTTAGTCATGAATCTAATCAGAATTCTTTCGTGTTTTTTTGTTGATGAAAGACTGGAATCTATATTTTTTCCCTCTAGAATTACTGTTTTTATATTTTTATATTGATCTATAATTTTCGTAACTGTCTCGTATATTTCAATCTCTTCATTCGAAAGATGGTTATGTGAAATATTTCTTTTATCAAGAACTGTTTCTAGAATTTTTTTAATCCTTTTTTCAAGAATTGATAATGTGAGTTTCTGAACTTTTTCAAGCTCGATATTGAGAATTCGATATTTTAGAGTTTTATTATCTAGTATTCTGATTTCTTCAAGTACTTTTTTCAGATATTGGGCTATATCGTTAAAAAAACTCGATTCTAATTGTTGAAATTCGTTTTTGTCAAACACCTCTCGCCGCCATGTTTCATAAAGTTTCTCATACATCAATTCCTCACCGGATAAGCTCTTTTTTTACATAGAAGAAGTAAAGCCGCCGAACGTGGGAGTTTTTCATTCACATTTTTATATGGGCCATACTCTTGATCGCCAAGTATGAATCTAGGAGCCTCTTCAATGTGTATTGTTTCATAACCATCAAAAGCAACAGCTTGCCTGAATGGATTGAATTCAGGAAGTTCTTCAATTTCTATCTTCATTGCTTTGAGACCAGTCTTGCCATTAAGAGTACCTGCAACCCTAATTAATCTATGAATATCAGTTGTTACAACAGTATCTATTCCAACCGATTCCATTGCAATCGCCTTCTGAATTAGAATATTCCATGTATGTTTACCAGTACCTTTGATCATTCTCCAACTAGTATCTTGATTTGTATTACTATTGTACGTTTGTAATTTTAAAATAGAATCGATCGCTTGAGGTTTCAATCCTATACTCTTGAGCGTTTCTTTATCTGAATCAGAAAATATTCGAATAATTCGTTTGGCTAATCTACCCCTCCATCCAGGGTCATTAGGACTAAAACCACCAGTTGATTTTATCTTTCCACTTGTATCCCATATATCAATTAAATTTGTGTCTAACCCAGTACCTACTATGTAATCTACTATTTCTTTCCTATCTTCTGTGTCAAGATTTCTTATTTGCTGGGAATCAACATGAAGGTGATATCCTCTATGACCAGAAAAATTTACTCGTATATTTTCAAGGTTTATTCCAAAATCTAGGTGGATCAGGTCTATTAATTTTAAAATTTCTTCTTTTGCTTTTTCTAAACAATGATTACACATCCACGTACTTTGATTGAACTTAAATCCACCACATTTGGGGCAGGACTGAGGAGGTTTACCAAGACCCGAGATTTTACAATCGATACATGACCATGTGTCATGGGTCTTCTTGCATTCAGTTTCTATATGATCAGCATCTATATCAAATATTAGATCTGAACCTTTCCACACCTTCTTATCCATAGGAGCTTCCGGGTCATTATAGTAAGCAGCAGAATGATAGACATCTGATGGTACAATATTGGTAATAAAATTTCTTAACTCTACAATTTTTTGGAAAGTTTTATGTCTTATCACGATATTTTCGGCAAATAAAAAGAATCCAAATTCTCTGCTTTCTATCGAGCTAGGAGCCAGAATGTTATTCTTATTTTTGATATAATACTCAGAGAATTTACTCCTTATGAATGTTTGAGTTATCTTCTTCAAATCTTTTAAACTGTTCATATGATTCGTCTGCTTTTAGATCTTGAACCTAAATTTTAGTCTAAGATGAATTAAGTTAATTTTATTATATTATTGTGATTTATTTCTTCTCTGTCATTTGAAAAATTCTTGACTTTAATAAAAGGGATTTATCTCTTTTTTAAAACCTTCATCTTCAACCTGTAATATGTTAGTGGATGGACTATTCTATTACAGATTTCATCAGGTGAGAAACATAATCCATGAGTCTTAAGAGTATCACATTTTGGTGGTTTATATTTAGTTTTACCACCTTTTCTTCCGCTTATATGCTCAATCTGATACTTTGTTTTATTTTCATCAAAGTCTGATGCAGATTTAAAAAATTTCATAACATCTTCTTCTGTGGCTCCTGTATTTACGAGAAAGGAAGTTAATGTAAATCTTCCAAGATGTGAAAGTCTCCCACCAGCAGACAGACTATCAAATAATTTCTTAATACATGGTGGCATATTCTCAACTTTAATTCCCGATGGAGTGTCAAAAGTCTCGAATACAGTTTTTTCGATCGTGATTCGTTTTATTGTTTCTAAAATTTCTTTAAGAGCTTTAGGAGGTTCAACTTCTCTATTTTTAGTCTTTTTTAGTATCTTACTTTGTATCTCTTCTTCGATTAAACGTGTTGCTTCATTCTTAGTTATTTCTACATAACCATCTTTAAGATAACGATTTGTCAGTTTCCATTTAAGATCATTCATATTCTTGATATTCTTTATATAATCTATGAAATGTAAGAAGATTTCATATGTTTCTCTTAGATTCTGACCTTTCGATTTAATATTCCAATAAAAGGTTCCCTGAGCTATTTCAATTACTTTTTCCAAGGATTCGGTTTTGAGTTTCTTAGAGAAACTCTTCGATTCAGCAACAGCATACCGTCTTTTAACATTTTCATTATCGATATAGGCCATCAACATGATGGATGTTGGAAAAGACAGGATCTCTATGCTTGGATCATGTTCCTGAGGTGCAAGATCATCAGGTTTGAGTAATGCTAATCTGATTCTTTCTTCTGCTCTCTTAATAATCGGCTTATAAGGCTCTGTTATTAAATCGGTTATCTCTAATCTTAGCTTTTTTACATAATCTGCGGATTCAGTTGTGAATGGGTATCTTGCTTTATCTCGTTCTGAGATCATTTAAGATTCTTACTCTGCCTCTATTCGAGGTGCTAAATAATACATTAGTTTACCTTGTTGTGACATTTCGAATTCAAGTCTTATTGGCATATTGGTTGAGAATTCTATGGTAGCTACTTCTGAAGTAGCGGATCCAGCCTTTACCATCTCGCCAAAATAGTTAAGGTTGAATGTAGCATCAGAGTTTTCCTTAATGTCCAATTCTAGCAGAGCTCCATCGGTCTTACTCAATTCCATGCCAACATTACTTAATTCGGAGCTGGCTTTAACAAACAGTTTATCTTCCTTTGCTTTGAAATTGATATTGTCGCTAACAGTTTCACCATCTTCTACAATTTCTTTCAAAGTTTCAGACATTAATTTTACTCGGGCATTAAAAGATAACTTGGGTGTAGGGACTTCCTCCTCAACAGATTCAAGTGTTGGCATTGTGAATTTTTTTAACATTTTACCTCGCAGAGTTAGATCTACTTTCTTACTCTCCTCATCATAAGATATCTCTAAACTTTCTTCACTCTTACTTCTTCTCAAGAGTTTAAGCATTGTAGTGACATTAACCCTGATATTTGTAGGCTTGTCGCAAATGTATTCCTCAAAAGCTTCTTTTGACCATTCAAAATCTACCATTGCGACATGAGATGGATCCATCGATCTTAACTTCAATCCATCTTCGGATGTATTAAAATCAGCTTCTTCGATCAAGGTAGATATGGCCGTTAAGAGGTTTTTCCAAATCTTTGCATCTTGAACTACAGCTTTAAACACAATTATCCCACAGTAATTCAATATTCTATTTCTTAGATCAGACTCTTCTCAGTTTCGGTTTATTTATGACATTTCACGCCATGTAGATGCGCAGCGAGTACATCTAAAGAATTGAGTTGATGATTCATCGGCCCCGCGTGTTTGAACAAGCCAGTAGAATGCCTCTGGATGACCACATTTTGGACATACAGCAGAAGTCTTTGGTAGGGTTCGAATTTTTTGTTCTTCTTTTCCGATGACTATAATTTTCTCTTTATCATGCTTTATTTTCGATACTTCTTTTGCCCCTTTCTTTGTTTCATAATTGCATTTGGGACATACTATAGTAATTTTATTTTCTTTCTTTGTGGGTATCAGAGTCGTTCCACAGTTAGGACAAAATCGCATGTTTTGGAGCAACCGTTCGTGCCATTACTTAATAAGATGAATTTAAGGATTACTGGAGTATTGTTAATTGAACTTAACTTTATTTTAATATTGTCTCGGGCATTTGATGAACTAATGTTCTAGCAAGTAAACGTGCAACCCTTAATGGTTCTGGAATGCTTCCATGTAAAGTAAATTTATTGAGGGCCTGAATAGCATCTTCTCTATTCAGTCCTAGATACCTAGCGAAAATTCTCTTTCCTGTATGGAGATTAAATTCTTCTCTCTCACCATTTTCTTTGTATTTAGCAATTCGATCTTCTGCTTTAGGACTAAAATATTCAGAAAGATATTTTTCCAGACCTTCCGATTTTTCATAAGTAATACAAATGATAGGTCGCGCAATATCTCTATAAACTTTTTTTAAATCTATGATATTAAACCAGCTGATAACACATCCATTAAGAAAAACAAGATTGATGTCTTCTCTCCCAAGTTTCTGGTAGATCTCCAAAACACATTCTGTGGCATCCATCCCCCCTACCGTTGTTTTTGAAAAAGAAAATCCATCTATTACCAGATCTGCGCGCATTATTAAACCAGTTAAAATGGATTTTTTACTCTTATTTTTTATGAAGCTCTCTGAGATTCCAAGAACTCTTATTCCTTTTTTATCGACATGCGGTATAGGTGTCAGCAAGATCTTTAACCATTGATGATCATTAAGGTTTAGTCATTATTTCTTGTCAGTCAGTTTTAATTGACCTTGATTTGTGTCTATTGTCATCACTCTCCTTGTGGCTTCTAAAGTTAAATCGGTAAATGCAATGTATGGATTTGGATTCTTTTTGAGTATATCAACTGCTTCTTCTGTTCTCATAAGTTCTTCTCGCCATACGTATACAATTAGTGCCTCGACTGCATTTGCGATATCATCTCTTCTGGTTCGTTTAGCAAGTAGATCTTTTAAGCCGGATTTTTTGGCTGCATCCGCTAAGATACGGTCACTGACTTTGATTCCTGTAGGTTTACCTTCAATTTCGGTAAGTACTAAAGAATATATGAAATTGACATATGCATCACCGAGCTTTGCAAGACCTTTATCCGTAAGAATTTTTCTTAGTCCTGCACACATTACTTTGTTCCTATAACTTTTCTAAATTCTGAGAGAAACTCGTCTGTTCTCTGATTTATTTTTTTTAATGCACGTTCCAATACTTTTTTAGGGGTACCATCTTTCTTTACTTTGATATAGATTATTGATTTTTCAGTTAATGGATGTGGAGTATCATAACCAGCAATCTTTACGCTTCGATCTTCAACCAAAGTATTTTGAAGTAGATTACAGAAGGTGTGACTTTCACCTTCTATCTCTAACTTTAATTCATCTTTTGTTTTTTTTATTGTTTTAATTCTCAAACTGTTCTCCAATCCTATGAATACTAATCAAGAGCTAATTTTCTCTTTTCAATATTTTTGCATCTCTCACATTTTAACACTGTTCTCTTTAATGATATTTGATATCCACAATTTGAACAGAAAGTTTTCAATACTCCTAAATTATGATCAGAAGTCATTAGTCTGATAATTCCACCTGATATGCTTATGATCTTCGCTCTTATTCGATCCATCGGTTTACAGATCTCTCTCATGTTCTTAGCGTATCGTGGGCTTGATGCTGATATATGTAAGAACCCAGTGAATGGTTTTGAAAGCACACTATCTCCAATCTTCATTATGTTAATTACGGCCAATTTTTCCTGTACAACTTCTACAACTCCTATTATCTCCTGGCCTTCCAATGGATAAATTGGTGAAATTTTTGGTCTAATTGAAACAGTTCTGTACTTTGTGTCTGCTCTTGCGTCCCCAATAAGCTGTGAGTATATGACGCCATCTACTTCATATGTACCGTGGCCAGCCATAAATTCTTCGATAACACCTATTTTCGAGCCTGGCACTACAAATTTTTCTTTGATGACACTCTTGTTAGACATTATATAATTACCTAGACCTAGCTCTAAATCTTGTTGAGCTCCTCGTTAATCTTGGGTACTTATAAAAACTATGTTATAGGAGAACGATAAGAATTCAGGCATTTTTTAAACTTATAATGTAAAGATCAACATCAATAACGTGGCTCTTCTTATTATGAAATTCATATGTTTTAGGTATCTTAAATTGCATTTCGTAGAGCCCATCAATTTTTCCAGATTTTCTTTCAATAAATTTCATCAAATAATTTCGTGTCGTACGTTTATGTAATGAAATCGTAACTTTAGCAATTGATAGAGCTCTTAACAGGAATCTGCTGTCTGCATGTCTAATCTTTGTGCCGAAGGGTGGATTCATTATAGCGGTATCAAATACTCCTTGTATTACACTAATATCGGAATTGATCCAAGATATTTTGTTTTGAACTTTCAATAATCTTGCATTCTTATTTGCGGTTTCTATGGCCAAGGGATCTATATCTACAGCTAAGACTTTTTCCGCTCCAAGAATACAAGACCCAATAGCAAGTCTTCCGGTCCCGCATCCAAGATCCACTATGTTTTTGTCTTTTATACTATCGTGGATATCTGATGCTATAAATAAAATCTCAGCAGCTGTCAAAGAAGGGATAGTATATTGTTCCAGCCAGAACTTAGGTTTTGGATGAGCTGATATTTTCTCAAGTGCAATTTCAAGTTTTTTTCTCCGAATCATCAGTAATGATTTTCTCCATTTCAAATGTAATTTAGAGAATACCGGTATCGAGCAGGTTTTCCCATTTCAATTTTCCTATAGCGACAAGAACCTCTTTTGGTAATAGAATTGAGTTATTGAATTTTGTCGCATCATCAATAGCAAGTCTGGGACAGGCAGTATTGATGAAGATATCCACTTCTTGAAAGTTATTCAGAGAGTCAGTTGAGATTTCATCTGCGGATATAATAATTACGTCCTTTTCTTTTCGTGAAATCTCTTCTTTAAGCATCTCTGCTGTTTTAGGTTCATATTGTCCGATTTTTGTACTAATTAGTATTGCAAAGTTATTTGATCTCTTTGCCTTTTCAATAGCTGTGTATCGACTAACAATGAGTGATTTTCTAATATCTTTCAGGTTGATTACTTCGTTTGTATAGGGATCTGCTTGTATGATTGGTTTATTGACAGCTAAACAGGCGCCCAGACTATGAAATTTACTTCCAATGATAAAGAAACAATCAACATCATCGGATATCTTCTTCAGTGGAGTGTAATCACATCCAATTATTTGGCCTGAATATGAACTGTGACCTTCCTTAGGAGTGATTATTACATTAAGTCCTAAATTTTTTAGATGTTTTTCTACAATTGTTAATTCATCTATATGTTGAATAGTTGTAGCAATTCCAATATCATGTCCAATTAGCTTATTCTCTACTTTTTTGAGAACAGAATTCAAATCGAGAAATGACTTTGCTGGAAGAAATATTGTGGGAATTTCAAGTTCGGATCCGAATGTCGTATGGCCATAATGGACTATTAAATCTACATTCAGAATTCTTGCCTGATTTATTGCTATGTCACACCCACCATAACAAGGACTTGCAGATAAGAACACCTTTGTTTTTGCATTCTTTTCAATAGTATTCGCAAGAGTGAATGCTTTCGGTTTGAGTCCATCAGGGATCTGAATTAAAATTCGTTTCGCATTACGTCCATTTATCTCTTTTAGTACTCTATCAAGTTCAAAATTATAAGATAAAGTCAATACTAGGCACTTCAGCCTCAAGTCTAGTTGATTTAATATCAGAATAATAAAAATGTATTATATATCGTTAAAATCAGGCTTCTATTTGTTTAGGAGCCTCATTGATTCTCTCAACAGTAATACTGCATGGCATTGGCAGTTTCTTTGAGCAGGCTGTCAAAGCTTCTTTCGCGAGTTGTAAGGAGCTTTCATTGACGAAGACATCTATCAATTCTTGGTTGTTTTTAATTATTGCGCCTCGACTTGTAGGTTTTCCAAACGCTCTTCTCATGCCTTCTTGAAGCCTATCAGCACCAGCAGTTGCAATCATTTTGTTCTCTCTGAGTATAACATGGGGGTAGACTCTGATACGCATTAGATAACCAGTTTCTCCAAGTTTATCTGATAAGACTTTATTTGCTGAAATTCTGGCAGCTTCTAAAGCATTATGACGCACTTGAATCTTCATCTGAGAAATCAATGTTATCTTGTAATCATAATTTACTTTTGTGTCACCCATACTGAATTTTACAATTTTTGAGACTGGATGGCCATGAATATATTTAGCTCTAGTGTATACGTTTCCCTTGCTCATACGATAATTTTTACCCTTCATGTTGGGTCGCCGTTTGCAAAGAATGAATGGTCAGTATTATTTAAACATCCGTTCTGTTCATTAAATCCTCTTAATAAGGTCTTAGTTAGTGGTTATCTATTCTCTCTATAGCTCTTCTAAATACTCCAGTCATCAAGCTTGCTTCTCTTGTGGAGATTAAACCACGCGAAATCACATTAGATAATGCTGTTCTCGCAAGTGGTATTTTATAGGCTGGTATGCTTACTTTCCTTGATAGATCTTCGAATTTATCGACAAGTCTTAACCTAGTTTCTTTGTCAGCTCGCTCAAAATAACTCATGTTCTTGTTTTGTGCAGTTCTAATTTCATATAGTGTTATTGAAACTGCTGTTGCGATATTCAGAGTTTTGTACTCACTATTTGTCGGAATTGTTATTACAAAGTCGCATCTTGTGATCTCTTTATTGGATAATCCTCGGCTTTCTCTACCAAATATTATTGCAATTTTTCCCTCAATGGGTTTCACTCTTTCAGCAAATTCTCTAAGAGTCAATGATTTTCTGTTAAGATTTGATGGGTTTTTTCCGATTATAGCTGTAGTTGCAACAGAGTAGTCACAATTTCTCAGTGGGGGGTCTAGATTTTTCACTATTCTTGCTTTTACCAATAGTTCTTGAGCATGACTTGCTAATGCTCTTGCTTCTGGTCCAAGTCTGGTTTTTGGGTTGACTAACCATAGATTCTTATATCCAAAATTTTTCATAATTCTTGCAATAAGACCTATATTGCCTTCATGTTGCGGTTCTACGAGAACTATGTGAATCTCCAAAACATAATCACGGAACCACACTATGATTTGTTATAGAACTTTAACTTTGATGAAATTTTCTTGGTCAACTGTTCAAAATCTTCCACTGTCATCTGATCCACTCTTTTATCAGGGATTTCTGTATTCAAAATTTCTATTGGAAAGTAAGGAATTTTCTTATCGATATAATGTTTGAGAGAACTTCGTACTTTTCTTCTTCTTTGAGTAAATAATCCTAATACAAGTTCTGAGAAGAGCTTCTCATCAACTGTCTTATTGTATTCCTTGGGTATAATCTTGACTATCGCGGAATCAACCTTAGGTTGTGGTCTGAAAGCCTTCTTAGGAATATTCTCTAATAAATCTGGTTTCGCTTTATGATTGATCATGACCGTCAATCTCCCATAATTTTTTGTCCCTGGTTTCGAAACTAATCTGTCGGCAAATTCTTTCTGAAATGTTAGGACGATAACTCGATAGCTTTTTTTGATGAGTTGGAATAGTAGTTTTGAGGATATATTGTATGGTGGGGTTGCTACAACTTTATCATATTCTGGCAATATTTGATCTAAAACATCCCCCATTATTATCTCAACCTTAGGATTTGTTTTGAACTTTTCTTGAAGAAACTTAGCTAAAACTGGATCCTTTTCAATAGCTATTACTCTTCGAGCCTTTGTTTGGATAATTTGTGTCAGTGCTCCAAAGCCAGGCCCGATTTCCAGCACGATTTCTGTAGGCAATATTTCTGCATGGAATACAATTTTCTTTAATAATTGACTTTCTATGAGAAAATTTTGACCAAGTCTTTTTTTTGGAACGAATGAGTAATGTGTTCCTCTTTTGTCCATCAGGGGGCCCTTATAAATAGTCTGTACTTTGATTCGCCTGTCAATTCTTCTATTATCCTTCGAACTATGATCTTTGCAGGGTCAGATATTCCAGTTCTGGATTGAATGTCAGTGAAGCTTTCAAATGGTTTACTCTCTCTAGTATCGATTATCTGCCACATTGATTTTTTTCCGATCCCTGGCAGAAGCTCAAGAGCATGCATTCTAGGTGTTATTGGTTGCACTTTATTAAAAAACTCTACAAAGTTGTTTTCTTTCTTCTTAATAAGTTCTTCAAGTATGACTGGAAGTTCAACCTTAGCCGTAGCTGTCAATTCGTCGTAGTTGATCCTTCCAATGATCCTTTCAACTTTATCACGTTTATCTTTTCCAACGTATAATTTCTCATGTAAATTTACAGTTGCTCCAAATTTAAGCTCTAGGTCAAGTAATGTATAATGCTCTTCTCCAACGACTTGAACTGTAGGTACAGCAATGTGTCTTTGGCGGTCATACGCATGTTTCCCAGTTGGAAGAAAGTCAAGTACGTAAGCATTTTCTTCGTACATTCGTGCACGATCTAAAGTCTCGTAATTAGATCGTTTATGTTGCAGTTCTCTACCTCCGTATCTTTTGGTAGGAATTGACATCCTCATTATCTCCTGTGGTTGAGCTAGTAGAAATATTTCAAGAACTAAAGCATAGAATATTGAATACGTTACTTATAGGAATCTGTTCGATATAGGAGGATGTTTTCAAAAGTTATACTTCCAGAATTAAGATTACATATTCCTTCAAGAAAAGGTTTTCCATATTATTAACAATACTATGTGGATTGGTTATAGTGTATCTTCAAATTAACGTTTTTCTTATGAATTGCTATAATTTTTTTGAACTGTCAATTTTTCTATATTTTTTCATAACTTTTCTCTTGAGTTTAGTTCCGCATACTTCACATAGACGTTCTGTGTAGTTATGAACATATCTCCGGAAACATGCTGGACAATATATGGACCAGTTAAATTCGTAAGTGATACCAAAAGTTGCAAGAAAAGTGTAGTTTATGCCAAGATGTTCCGCTACATTTTGTATGGAATAATCATCACTAACTATAGTTGGGTTCATTCCTTTTAATCTCAGGTCCAGACCTAAAGCAAGAATTTGAAGGTCAGCTTTAGACAGGGATAATCTTTCCCCTAATTTGAGAGAAGCCTTCCTAACCATATCGCATGAAGATCGGTTGGGTGATTGCACTAATAGGATACTACTATCTCTAGATGTGGCGAAACGTAATGCTGCCATGCTATCGGAAGGTAATTCTGACTCGACTTCTGGTACGGAGTAAACTTCTCCTTTGATTATTGATGGATTAACGCCCATGACTAGAGCTGAAGTGTCAAGAATATACACTATCATCCTCTCTCGGCCCCAATTTATGACGATTCAGGCTTCGACTCCAGAAGGAAGAGTTAAGTCTGACAAATACAGCTCTATTCTTTGATTTTCTAATAATGATGGACTCTTCAGGAGCGATCTGTTTTGTATATCGACCGTCGACCGTCAAGAGTGCCCCCATATTAGTATCAGTTAATTTGATGCTGAGGTCATCGGTGGAAGATAAGACCAATGAACGCATATAATCTACAGGTGAAATGAATACTACTACGAAAGCATCAAGAGACGTTTCAAGAATTGGGCCTCCAGCTGAGAAAGAATGAGCCGTCGAGCCAGTTGGGGTTGCAATTATCAAGCCGTCAGCTCTTTGTTCGATTAATTTATGTTTATTTTGTTTAATTACAAAATTTAGCATCTTCCACGATGTTGCTGGTGTTAATAGTGCTTCATTCACACCTTCGGCAATATGTTTGTTTTTGAAATAGACAGATAACTTGGAGTGTTCCTCAAGATCATATTTTCCTTGTAGGCACTCTTCAAGAGCTGTTAGTGCCTGATTGGGCTCGACTTCTGTCAAGTATCCACGTCTACCCATATTAATAGCCAATATCGGTGTCTCAGGTTTTGGAATATTCATACTGGTTTTAAGGACTGTCCCATCTCCTCCAATTGTTATTATCAAATCGACCTCCATCTGTGATAGAGATACTCCTTGTCCAATACGATTGTTTTTGGCAAATTCAATCTCAGGAAAAGTATCAATCTTCCTCGATTTAAGATATCGACAAATTTTAATCGCGAGTTTTAAAGCATCATCACTATCGAGACGAGGAACGATCCCAATGCTTTTAAACAAGAATATCACCAACTACCTGAAGAAAAACTGAGTTATAGTTATTTTAACGATCTTATGAGGTTATAGCAAGAGCCTTACAGTAAATATTTTAGCTGGTATGAATGTAAAAAAGTCATAATTTCGAGGAGTTGATTATGAGCAAACCCGTTGACTTAGGTAGCATAAAAGTAGGACAATACATTCTCATTGATGATGAGCCATGCAGAGTAGTAGAATATGAAAAAAGTAAGCCAGGTAAACATGGAGCTGCGAAGGCCAGAATTGTAGCTATGGGATTTTTCACTGAGCAAAAAAGAAATATAGTAAGTCCTGTTGATGCAAAAATCGAAGTTCCAATTATAGAAAAACGTACGGGCCAAATCCTTGCCACTATGGACGAGAATGTTCAGATAATGGATCTAGAGAGCTATGAAACATTTGAAACACCTTTACCTAAAGATGATGAGCTTAGATCGAAACTTAAAAGCGGAATAGAAGTAGAATATTGGAAGCTGTCTGGTAGATCTAAGATTATTAGGACTAAGTGATTAATTAGACATAACATAGGGTTCCAAACAAGGTCGAGTATAAATGCCCTATGTAAGACAAATGAAGATACGTCGTAGAATGCGCATCGCAGATATTGCATTTGAGATGAGCAAAAGTGGTGTTTTAGGTGCAGGAAAATTTGCTCAAGCAGTTGATATAACAAAAAATATCTTTTTTAAAAAATATACATGCTTTCTCTCATTGGCTGGACCATTGGTTGCTGGTGGATTAAGGCAAATAATTCGTGACTTAATTGATGATGATTATGTGAATGTCATCATATCAACTGGAGCCAATGTTACACATGATCTGATTGAGGCGTTAGGATATAAACATGAAATTGGGACATCCAAGGTTAATGACATTAAATTAAAGAAAAGTGGTATCGGCAGAATCTATGACATCAATATAGGAATGGAAGCCTTTGAAGGATTAGAAAAATGGGTCTATCAAATTCTAAACGAGTTGAATAATGAGACAAAAAAGAATTTGGCCGGATATGAGCTACTCTGGGAATTTGGAAGGAAACTGAAAGATAATAATTCAATTTTGAAAACATGCTATAAGAAAAAGGTCCCAATTATATGTCCAGGTATACAAGATTCAATGCTTGGAATGAACCTTTGGACATATAGCACATTTAACAAATTGATGATAAATTCACTTAAGGATCTTTCAAAATTAACTGAGATCTCTTTTGAGTCAAAAAGAATTGGCGCAATAATAATTGGAGGTGGATTACCAAAACATCATCTTCTGATGGCTAATACTATTAGAGGTGGTGTGGACGCCGCAATTCAAATAACTATGGATAGACCAGAAGCTGGTGGATTAAGTGGGGCACCTCTTGAGGAAGCAATAAGTTGGAGAAAGATCAGAAACGAAAGAAAAATCGCTAATTTAGTAGGAGATGCAACAATACTGTTCCCCTTAATAGTGGCCGCAGCTTTGGATTAACATGATAGAAATATCTTTCAAATAGATGGGAAGTGAAAAATTACCAATGAGTGCACTCGAAGGTCTGGGCAAGTCACTCAGTAACTCCGTAAGAACACTTATGCGTCTTCCGATTGTTGATGAAAAAGCTATAAAAGAATTAGTAAAAGATCTTCAACGAACACTACTTGCATCAGATGTTAATGTAGATCTTGTCCTCAATATATCGAAGAATGTTGAAGAAAGATCAATAAAAGAAACTTTACCACCAGGCATCTCGAGAAGAGAACACGTTATAAAAGTGCTTTATGAAGAGATCACAAAGTTTCTAGGCGATAAACCAGCCAAACTCTCTCTGGATCCACAGAAAAAACATGTAATAATTCTAGTAGGGATTCAAGGAAGTGGAAAGACAACTGGCGCAGTGAAACTTGCGCGATTCTATCAGAAACGTGGCCTAAAGGTAGCTATAATCTGTACAGATACATATAGACCAGGAGCATTTGAGCAGTTAAAGCAACTTGCTGATAAAGCGAATATAATTACTTTTGGAATGAAAAATGAGAAAAAACCTGACAAAATCGCTCAAAAAGGATTAACTGCATTGAGGCAAGAAGGCTTTGATATTATTATAGTTGATACTGCAGGACGACATAAAAATGAAAGAGATCTTATGGATGAAATGAATAAACTCTTGGACACAATAAAACCCGACGAGGTTATTCTTGTAATAGATGGAACAATTGGTCAACAAGCAGCATTACAGGCCTCAGCATTCAAACAAGCTACTCAGATGGGATCAATATATGTAACGAAGCTAGATGGTTCAGCCAAAGGAGGCGGTGCTCTATCAGCTGTAGCTGCCACAGACTCAAAGATCAAATTCATTGGTACCGGAGAGAAGATCGATGATATTGAACAATTCATACCGGCTAATTTTGTTAGCAGGCTCATGGGTATGGGTGACATACAAACTCTTATTGAGCGTGTAAAAGAAGCAGAGCTTACTATTCCAAAAGGTAAGGCTAAAAATATTCTCCAAGGAAAATTCACACTCAGAGACATGTACGAACAAATGGAAGCCATAAGGAAAATGGGGCCATTACAAAAGATATGGAGCATGGTTCCTGGAGGCTACAATATGCCTGACAATATGTTTGACATTGCCGAAAACAAATTGGACTCATGGCAATTTATCATTCAATCAATGTGCAAAAACGAAATAGAAAATCCAAAAATCATCGATTCATCAAGAATTAGACGGATTGCAAGAGGTTCTGGAAGAAGTGAAAAAGATGTAAAAGAACTTTTCAGCCAATATGGGTCTATGAAGAAAATGATGAAATCAATGAAAAGGCAGAAATCCAAATTTATGAGGCGATTACCCGTACAGTCATGAAGTAATATTGAAATCATAAGAATTGTTTATAAGTTGAATGAATAGAAGTGGATGAAACTCTTCGATCTAAAGTAAATAGGCGAGATGATCTGCAAATGGTAAGAAAATCTAAAGGATATCGTGCAGCTACTAGGTCATTATTCAGGAAGAAACCTCGTCAAAGAGGTAAGATTGGTTTAAGTAGACTCCTTCAATCATATCAAATTGGAGATCGCGTAGTCATAAAAGTTGAACCTAGCGTCCACAAAGGTATGCCACATAAAAGATATCATGGAAAAGTAGGCGTTGTTAAAGAACGTAGGGGTAGAAGCTATATGATATCTGTTTCAACTGGTAACAAAGAAAAAAGTGTAATTGCACGTCCTGAACATCTAATGTTATTTAAGGGATGAAGCTTATGCCAAGAAAAGTTATTGAAAAGAATGAAACCACAATAGCTGAAGCTGGAAAAATGCTTGGTCGGATTAAAGAGGATGAGATGGGGGAATTTCAACGCAGAGTACTAGAATACACACAAAAATTTACGAGAATATCAGCAGATAAGGCAAAAAAACTTACTAAAGAATTGAACTCAAATTTCGAAATCGAGAGAAAAGAGGCTGTACAAGTTGTGAATTGCATGCCCGAGACTATTGGAGAGCTAAGGTCTACTTTATCTACCAAAGGGAAAATCCTATCTACTGAACAGCTTGAGGCAATGCTCAAGATCATTGATAAGTCTAGAGAAAAAAAATAGACTATAAGATTCATATCAATTTATCATCATGCTGAATTTTATTCAGGGAGCAGATTTCGTATCATCTCAATTCCGTAATATCCACCATAAGCGAAAGCGACCAGCATTACTGTCTTACCAATTATTGATACAACAAGTGCTTTCTTTTTTGGATATTTCATCATACCCAAAGGAATCCATATGATGTCGTCTGGAGAGAATGGTGTTACTGCAAAAAGAAAAATTAGTATGGCGCCATATTTTTCAACTCTGGGCTTCCATGTGTCGATTCGTTTTCGATATTTTTCAGAAATCACATATCTCCCTCCCTCCCCGATGTAGTAATGCATGTATTGACCAATTCCGGCACCGATACCAGCTAGTATACCTAAGAGAAGTGGGTTGAGACCAAGAGCGGGGTCACTTAACAGAAATACGATGATCTGAGGTGGAAAGATAGATATCATAAGAGAACTTGTACCAATAAATCCAGAGATTAAAGCTCCAGTATATCCTAGACTCATTACAAATGAATAAAGACCTTGAACACCTACCACTGCAAGAATTGCTGAAATAGTTATTATTATTGCTGCTATGGCAATTACCACTAGTTTGTTCAGAGTATTTCGCCTATGTGAAAACTTTCATAAGTTAAATTGTTCTAGCTGTTTGAGCACGTACTTTCTTATCTGTTCTGGTTTTTGCATTTCCTCAACAATCTTACCACCACTTATTAGTGGTTTAAGCATAGGATATGTTGACTCTCCACATACACCACAGTTTGACTCCTGATGGTTGACTAGAGATACTCTGTCAGTCATACAATTATGACAACGCCAGACTTGTTTCCTACCACTGAGTTTACCTCTTTTGGCGTTAGGTTTCCCATTCTTTTCTACAATATCTAAAGCAAAATCTATTGTAGGAGCATTACTGATGGCAGTTCCAACTCCAAATCCCACTGCTCCTGCATTAGATAATTCTTTAATATTGTTCTCATTCAATCCACCTGAAACGTAGATCTTTACTTTTTCAAATCCTCTTACATTGAGTTCCCATCTTACTTCTCGAATTAATTCGGAGAAATCGCCTCTTCTGGATGTAGGTGTATCAAGTCTAACTCCATCTAGTTTTCCTTTGAAGCTCTCTGCTGCCAATATAGCTTCAGTTTTTTCATCATTATAGGTATCTACTAGTGCAATTCTAGGTATACTTTCAGGCATGATTTCATCGAAAGCCTTCCAAGCTTTGATTTGACTATCAAAAGATATGATAAGAGAATGAGGCATTGTTCCCATTGGCTCTTTACTGATTGTGTCAGCTCCAGATAGACTTGAAACCCCATCTAAACCTCCGATATATGCTGCTCTATCAATCATTCTGGAGAGTCCTGGGTGGACTCTTCTTATGCCAAAAGATATCACCATTTTATCTGAAGCTGCTTTACGAACTCTTGATGCTTTTGTAGCTATCCCTGAAGAATGACAGATTAACCCAAGAAGTGGGGTTTCAAGATGACAGAAATTCCTGTAATCTCCTTCAATACTAAGGACGGGAATACGTATACCATTGACATCACGTTGTCTAAATATTGTTCCCTCTTTAAATGAGTAAATATTTACAGGTAAATCTTCGAAAAGATATGCAATTTCATCAATACCACACAGTACAGCCCACGGCCAAGAATTAGGTAATGTACCAGCCGTAGCCTCCATAGCAACATTAATTTTTCCTATTCCTTTTGCTGAAAGGATTTCTTTGGTCCTCATGAAATAAACATCAGTTGTTCTTCCCTTCTTGATCTCCTCATCAGATGAAAGATGAAATCTCCCCATAACTAGATCATTTCCTTTGAAAATTTTAAGTTAATTCAATTATCAGTTAATTATCTAAATCGAAAGGGTAAGGATGTTTAAATAGATTAATCTTGGTTCTTATCTTGTAAAAATCGTGATAATATTATGAGTCTGCTGAAACTTCGCATGTCAATTATTGGAACGCTTGCATTATTGATAGCTATTTCAACATTGTTTTTCACAATTATTTTAAGTATTGTAGGGATTACAAATATTGTCGCCTTAGCTTTCTTCGTAATTTTATTCAACATAGTTCAATGGCTCCTAGCTCCTTATCTGATAAATTCCATGTATAAGACCAAAGAAGTGTCCAAATCAGATAAACTATACAACATGGTTGCACGACTTAGCCAGAAACTTGATCTTAAAATGCCAAAAGTCATGATAGCGAATATCCCTATTCCAAATGCATTTGCTTATGGTTCACCTATTGCAGGGAATAAGGTAGCAGTGACTAAAGGACTACTAAATGAACTTGAAGAAGAGGAGATCGAAGCTGTAGTTGCTCACGAACTCGGCCATATAAAAAATAGGGATGTACAAGTAATGATGTTTGCCTCAATATTACCAGCAATATTCTACTTTATTGGATTCTCATTCATGATGTCTTCTTTTTATGGGGGAGCTAGACAAAGACAAGGCGGAGGTGTAGCACCAATACTTATCGGATTGGGTTGCATGGCAATTTATTGGATCCTGACACTATTTACACTCGGTTTAAGTAGATTACGAGAATATTATGCTGACAGAAGAAGCTGCTCTATTGTAGATGATGGACCTAGGAAACTTTCAGAAGCGTTGGCCAAGATTGTTTCATCAAGTAGTAAATTGAAACATAGTCGTAAAACAAAAAGCAATCTAAACAGCTTCAAAGCTCTATTTATTGAAGATCCAGATAGCGCTGATCGGGACGAAGTTGCCATATCAGAAGCTAGGATGTTCAAAACAGATCAACAGTTAGTAAATAGGATATTAGCAAAGAAGATCAGTTCAACTGATAAGTTGTTAGAATTATTGTCAACGCATCCAAATATAGTTAAGCGGATCCAGGCTTTGCAAAAATTCTCTTAAATTTTCTTATTCCTCATTATTTTCAACTGATTTTCCCTATTGGAATTATGTAAACTGGTTTTTCATTCTGACTAAGATTAAGAATATAAATTATTTTATCATCATGAAATGCTCCAACAGTGACTACTCCAAGATTAAGAGCGGTTGCTTGTAGACAGATGTTTTGAGCAGTATGTCCTACTTCTATGTGAACATATCTGATTCCACGGTCGTCATATTTCCCAGTTGTTCGATCATATATTGCTGTAATAATAATGTTTATAGCAGCTTTTTCAACCCAGTCTTGGCCTAATGCAGCATCAGTAATATTAGATCTTTTGTCACCATCAACGGTTTTCAATAGACTATTTTCAATTGGTATATAACGGTAAATTCCTGTTTCTAGACCTTCCACATTTCCAACAACAACATACAACTCTAGAGGATAAAGTCCTCCAGCGGATGGTGCCGTTCTCAACTTTTTCTCATGTGTGATACCTTGAGCTGCCCACAATATCTGCGATATTTCATCCAATGTTAATGGATCTCCATTGTATTCTCTTGTTGATCTCCTTTTCAACAAAGCTTCTTCTATAGAAAAACTACTTTCATATGATGGTTCAGGTAGAAATATCAATTGATCTGAGATGAATGTCGAAGATGTAGTGATTTGGTTTCCACCTTTATACCAGAATGTGATTTGAAGTATTATTGAAATGAAGATAATTGATGAAATAAATATTAGTCCAATTATTTTCTTTTCCGAATTTTTTCACCTATCACTTATGATTATTGATAATCTAAAATATTCTCTTTTCTAGGATTATTAGTCAGTTTTTCCTTTTTCAATTAGAAATAATTAGGTATACTTAGGATTTCAAATACTCTATTGTTGCTGTGATTTTATCAGGAGTTAAAACTTTGCTCCATAATGGCATATCCTTTTCTGGTCTCCCATTCTCGATCACCGTTCTATTGACATTTTTTACTGATAATGTGGGAGCTTGATTAGGTTTCTCGCCGTGGCATACAATACAGTTACCTTTGAACAATTTCTCTCCATCTATTATTGTTGAGGCGGATGTTGAAAGTGTTGGAGAATTTGACATTTCAGAATCAATTGAATTAGAAATATGGTAATAGGATCCAATTGATAGAATTATGATGCTGATTAATACAAATATGATCAACAGCTTCATCTATGGTGCCACACTAGCATAGTATCCAACAATTGATTTTAAATCTAGAAAATTTAAAGGAGACCAATAAACAAAAAGGTTCTGTATAGTCTTTTTTCCCTCAATGGTTGAAAACCCCAATGAGAACTCTGATAGAAGCACCTTTTTTGTTAGCTGGAGATAATTTGGATCTCCTCAAGAATGCATATGTGTTAATAGATAATGATCTGATTGTAGAAATTGGAACTAAAGAGAGGCCTGAAGCAGAGAAGAAAATATTATTTAAAAACGAAATAATAATTCCTGGTTTAATTAATTCGCATATTCATGTTGGGGACTCTGCATTCAAAGATAAAGGATCAGCAAAATCTGTTAGTGAACTATTTAAACCTCCAAATGGTTTGAAACATACACTACTTGAACATACTGAAAAAAGAATATTGATACAAGCAGTAAAAGATAGTATCAATGATATGTTGCGTTGTGGGACCACAACTTTCGCTGACTTCCGGGAAGGATCAATAAAAGGAGCACAAATACTCCTTGAAGCCTTAAGAAATAATAAAATTAGAGCTTTTATCTTGGGTCGGCCAGATCATGTTTTTAGTAAATCTGAAATAGAAAAAAATCAAGGTAAATTTCCATCAAATTCTCTAGCCGAATTAAATGAATTATTCAATATAACAGAGGGTCTGGCTCTAAGTAGTCCCAATGATATGACTGATGAAGCAATGCGACAACTTGCAGACTTTGCCATAAAAAATAACAAATTTAGAGCAATTCATGCCTCTGAAGCTCCGGATTCGAAAAATATCTCTGTTGAAAGAAGCGGTCTCACAGAGATAGAGAGAGCTATTAGATTTTTTGACGTTAACCTCCTCGTTCATTTAACCTATGCTTTGAGAGAAGATTTGGATAAAGTGGCTAAAGCAGAGACACCTGTTGTTATATGTCCAAGGGCAAATGCGTCCTTGGGTCTAAAACTCCCGCCTATTACCGAAATGCATGACCGAGGCATTACAATGTGTTTAGGTACAGATAATGTGATGATTAATCAACCCGATATGTTTAGAGAAATGGAATTCACTTTTAAGGCATATCGAATGGAGAGAGCTTCAAGCCAATATCCTAGCCCGAGGGATATATTATGTATGGCTACGATTAATGGAGCCAGAGCATTAGGGATAGGTCATAAAACAGGTTCGATAAAAGAAGGGAAATCAGCAGATCTTGTTATTCTTAATATGACTAAAAATCTCAGAAATATTAATGATATTTACTCAGCACTTGTACACAGGACAGGAGCAGAAGATATTCTTACTGTTCTTTTGAGAGGTAAATTTTCTTATGGTTACAAAATATAGTATTGAATATTCTTCGATTCCATATTCTCATAATAAGATCGATGAAATATTGAATAAAGCTCGAGATGGAGTACAACCGGATAAAGATGAAGCTATTTTATTAATCAAATCATATAAACGTGATCTAAAGAAGATAATCTCAGTCGCATCCGATATTAGAGAAAAAGTAAAAGATCGACAAATAACCTATTCGAAGAATGTTTTCATACCTCTAACGAATATGTGTCGAAATGAATGCGCCTATTGTGGTTTCAGAAAAAATCCAACAGATACTAAAGCTAGAATATTGACTGCAGAAGAAGTAATGAAAATTATAAAACTTGGTGAAGAAGCTGGATGTAGAGAAGCCTTATTTGTTATGGGTGAGAGGCCGGAGCTTGTTTATACAAAAGCTAGAAGTCAATTGAAGAAATATGGTTATTCAACAATTATTAACTATCTTAAAGATATGTGTGAAATGGTGATTGAAAATACACAACTTTTACCACATAGCAATTTAGGAATTCTTAAAAAAGAAGAATTGAAAACTCTAAAACAGGTCAACGCAAGTCTAGGTTTGATGTTAGAGAGTTCAAGTATAAGATTATGTAATACTGGTGAACCGCATCAACTTAGTCCTGGAAAAGATCCACGTCGAAGGTTAGAAACTATAGAGAAAGCCGGAAGTCTCAAAATACCATTTACCACTGGTATTTTAATTGGAATTGGCGAAACGCTAGAAGAACGTATCGATTCATTATTTCACATAAAACGATTAAATGACAAGTACCACCACATTCAAGAATTAATAATTCAGAACTTTTACTCACAACCTAATACAGCAATGCAGAATTATCCTGAACCGCAATTGGATGATATAGTAAAAACTATTGCTGTAAGCCGTATCATCTTCCAAGGCAGTATAAATATTCAGACACCACCAAATCTACTTCCTGGAACTTACAAATCGGTTTTAGAAGCAGGTATAAATGATTGGGGAGGAATTTCGAATATTACTTACGACTATGTAAATCCAAATGCTGCTTGGCCAGATATAGAAGATCTAAAAGCATCGACAATTAAAGCTGGTTTTACTTTAAAGATGAGATTACCAATTTATCCAGAATATATAAGAAGAATTAGTGGATTTTTACCAAAGAAACTTAAACACAAAATTACATCACAAGTTGATGATGAAGGATTCGTGAGAGAGGATAAGTTTTGAAACAAGAAGCAATACACTGCTCTTTTTCTTTAGAATCATTGTTCAATGATATTTTGAAATCCGCGGATCCTTTAGTCTCAAAAATTCTTAATAATGCTCTTGATGGAAAACAGCTCTCAGAAAAAGATGCTATAGAACTTTTCAATACATCCAAAATAGAACTGTCAATGCTTGGGCTAGTTGCTGATGAAATTAGACGAAGAACAGTAGGAGAGACTGTGACCTTTGTAATTAATCGAAACATAAATTTTACAAATATCTGCTCAAATCGATGTAGTTTTTGTGCTTTTAGAAGGAACCAAAATGATCCTGATGCATACATGTTATCAATAGAAGAAATAGTCAAAAGATCTGAAGAGGCATGGAGAAATGGTGCCACTGAGGTGTGTATTCAAGGTGGGTTGAATCCAAATATCGAAGGATATTTCTATCCTACGATCTGTAAGGCAATAAAGAAAAAGACACCGCATATTCATATTCACGCTTTCTCACCTATGGAGATCGTTTTTGGAGCCAAAAAATCTCAATTAAATATCAGGGAATTTCTTAAGATGCTAAAAGAAGCTGGATTAGATAGCATGCCCGGAACAGCTGCAGAGATACTTGATGACGATCTTAGGAGGAATATTTGTCCAGAAAAAATTGATGTTAAGACTTGGGTTGATGTTGTAAAATCTGCACATAACCTAGGAATTCCGACAACGTCTACTATGATGTATGGACATGTAGATGGACCTCGACAATGGGCAAATCATATTCGTACAATAAGGGATATTCAAAAGGAAACTAACGGATTTACAGAATTTATTCCCTTGAGTTTTGTGCATCCAAACACTGAATTATACAGAAGTGGAGGTGCAAGGCCTGGATCAACTGGAAGCGAAGATATAAAGGTACACGCTATTTCAAGACTAATGTTGGACAAATATATCAAGAATATTCAAGTTTCATGGGTTAAACTTGGATCTAAAATGACAGAGATATGTTTGCTAGCTGGTGCAAATGATCTTGGGGGAACCTTGACGGAAGAGAATATTTCAAAAACTGCAGGAGCTACTACTGGTCAAAGAATGGAACGATCAGATATGGAAAAAATGATTCGTAAAATTGGGCGAGTTCCTGTACAACGCGACACTAATTATAATATATTGAGTTTCCAGAAAACTTGATCAAACTGGAGATAACATCTAATTTTATGCATCTCATATTCGAAATTTCGGGGGATGCTTTTAATGTTGAATAATTCAAATTGGACTTTCTCAGGAAAAATAGCGGTGACCACAGTGTTAGCTGCAGCTGCAATCGTGCTATCTCCTTTTTCTTTTCCAATAGGTCCAACAAAAGTCTACCCTGCACAACATATGATCAATAGTATAAGTGGAGTTTTACTAGGTCCTTGGTACGCAATTTGTGTAGCTCTAATAGCCGGTATAGTCAGAAATGCATTAGGAACAGGGACAATTTTTGCATTTCCAGGAGGAGTCCCAGGAGCACTAGTAGTTGGTCTTGTTCATCGATATATTTGGAAAAAGAATTATGCAGCTCTTACAGAGCCAATAGGTACTGCATTTGGAGCAGTTATTAGCGCCTTATTAATTTCGCCTATGGCTTTCAATGTTAACTTGACGACTGTAACCCTTTCCATGGAAGCTTTCATTATAGCTTTTCTGATTAGTAGCATACCAGGATCAATTCTTGGTTTCACAATATTGATGGTATTATCAAAGAGAAGTAAATTGATGAATCTATAGCACGAAAGTTATAGATTTAGATAGGTGAAAAAAGGTGTCATCCAAGAACCAAAAAGAATCTTATGCAAGAGAGTTTTCACAAACAAAAGTTCCAGTAAAATATCAGCGTTTTTCAAAAATTCAGAAGATGACAATAATCTTAGGTG